>Ga0256839_1000242_pt1 | contig 71039 bp, 70 predicted proteins | sample 354166metaG_FD_185968 | JGI IMG/M metagenome (GOLD analysis project Ga0256839, IMG submission 185968) | Hydrothermal vent microbial communities from Mid Atlantic Ridge, Atlantic Ocean - 354-166 | ecosystem: Environmental > Aquatic > Marine > Hydrothermal vents | place: Atlantic Ocean: Mid... | reverse complement strand
CAGGAGGCAGAGATGGCGAAGGCAAAATTTGAGAGAGTAAAGCCGCATGTAAACATAGGGACGATAGGGCACGTGGATCATGGGAAGACGACGCTGACGGCAGCGATCACGAAGTACTTGGCGTTGAAGGGGAAGGCGGACTATCGTGCATTTGATTCAATAGACAACGCGCCTGAGGAGAAGGCGAGGGGGATAACGATAGCGACGGCGCACGTGGAGTACGAGACGGACGCGAGGCACTATGCGCATGTGGACTGTCCTGGGCATGCGGACTATGTAAAGAACATGATAACCGGGGCGGCGCAGATGGACGGAGCGGTGCTGGTGGTGTCGGCGGCGGACGGGCCGATGCCGCAGACGAGGGAGCACATACTGCTGGCGAGGCAGGTGGGAGTTCCGTACATAGTGGTGTACATGAACAAAGTTGACATGGTGGATGACCCCGAGCTGCTGGATTTAGTGGAGATGGAGATAAGGGAGCTGCTGTCGAAGTATGAATTTCCTGGGGACGACATACCGATAGTGAGGGGTTCGGCGTTGAAGGCGCTTGAGAGCGGGAGTGAGGATCCCGAGGCTGAGGAGTACAAGAGCATAGAAGAACTGATGAAAGCGATAGACGAATACATACCGACGCCTGAGAGGGACATAGACAAGCCGTTTCTGATGCCTGTGGAGGATGTATTCAGCATATCGGGGCGCGGTACTGTGGTTACGGGCAGAGTGGAGAGGGGAGTGATAAAAGTAGGTGAGGAAGTGGAGATAGTGGGTCTTGGAGAGACGCGCAAGACAGTGGCCACAGGTGTGGAGATGTTCAGGAAGCTGCTTGATGAAGGGCGGGCTGGAGACAACATAGGAGTGTTGCTGAGAGGTATAGGGAAGGACGAAGTTGAGAGGGGGATGGTGTTGGCGAAGCCTGGGAGCATAACGCCGCACACGAAATTCAAGGGAGAGATATACGTATTGACGAAGGAGGAAGGGGGGAGGCACACGCCGTTTTTCAACGGGTACCGGCCGCAGTTTTACTTCAGGACGACGGATGTGACGGGAGTGGCGAAACTGCCGGAGGGAGTGGAGATGGTGATGCCCGGGGACAACGTGACGATGGAGATAGAGCTGATAGCGCCGATAGCGATGGAGAAGGAGCTGAGGTTTGCAGTGAGGGAAGGTGGCAGGACGGTGGGAGCCGGGGTCGTCACGGAGATAATAGAATAAAAAGGTGAGGCGTGTCCGTGATTCGTGACCGTAACATGAAATAAAAAGCGGATATGGAAACGAAAAGAGGAAAATGAACGAGAAAGTAAGGATAAATCTGAGGGCGTATGATCACAGGCTGCTTGATCAGTCCGTGAAGGAGATTGTCGAGACGGCAAAGAGAACAGGAGCGAGGATTTCGGGCCCCGTGCCGCTTCCGACCAAGATACACAAGGTTACGGTCCTCAGGTCCACGCACGTGGATAAAAAGTCAAGGGAACAGTTTGAGATAAGGACGCACAAGAGGCTGATCGATATACTCAATCCCACCCCGCAGACCGTTGACGCCCTTATGAAACTGGATCTTGCGGCAGGGGTGGATGTAGAGATAAAACTATGAAAGGCATACTCGGGAAAAAACTCGGAATGACGCAGGTCTTTGAAGAAGACGGCCGCCTCGTAACGGTGACCGTAATCGAGGCGGGGCCTGCAAGGGTGGTGCAGAAGAAAGAGAAAGGCAGGGACGGATACGATTCACTGCAGGTGGGCTATGATGAAATCAGGAAAGAGAAAAATGTCCCGAAGCCCATGAAGGGACATTTCCAAAAGACCTCAAGCCCTCCCTACCGTTTCCTGAGAGAGATAAAGATGCAGGGCTTTGACGAGGGTGACAGTATAAGAGTGGATATATTTTCAAAGGGCGAGAAGGTCTCCATTACAGGAAGGTCAAAGGGGAAAGGTTTTCAGGGGGTAATGAAAAGACATAATTATAAAGGCGGCCCCGGTTCTCACGGGTCAATGTTCAACAGGGCCCCGGGGTCCATAGGGCAGAGCGCCTATCCCTCAAGGGTGTGGAAGAACAAGGGCCTTCCCGGTCACATGGGAGACAGGCGGGTTACCGTGAAGGGGCTTGAAATCGTTGACGTGAGAAAAGAACAGAATCTGATGCTTGTGAAAGGGGCGGTGCCCGGCGCAAACGGCGGTTACCTGATAATCAGGTCCGACGCTCCGGTCGCCGCTGCGGGAGAAAGCTGATGCCGCAGGTGGAAATCATAAACAGGGAAAACAGACCGGTGGGCAATGCAGACCTGCCTGATGACATATTCGGAGTCAAGGTCAGGAAGGACCTGCTTCACGAGGTGGTACGCAACCACCTTGCCAACAAGAGGCAGGGTACGGCCGCCACAAAGACGAGGGGTCTTGTCAGGGGAGGCGGCAGAAAGCCGTACAGGCAGAAAGGCACGGGCAGGGCAAGGGCCGGCAGCATCAGGTCTCCTTTATGGAAGGGAGGCGGCACGGTCTTCGGCCCGCAGCCGCGGGACTACTCATATAAGCTGCCCAAGAAAGTGAAATGGCTGGCGCTGAGTTCAGCCCTGGCCGCCAAGCTTGCCGGGGGGAACGTCACGGTCATAGATGACCTGACGGTCTCCGGGCCGAAAACAAAACTCGTCCGGCGGATGCTGGGGGAAATCGGATTCAGTAATAATGTGCTGATGATAGTGCCAGAGAAAGACGAGACGCTCGAGCTTGCCGCGCGCAACCTGCCGAAGGTCGGCGTTGCGAGGGTAAGTGAACTGAATGCGTACCTTGTGCTTTCATATGAAAAACTGCTTATTTCAAAGGATGCCGTTGAACGGATGAAAGAGGTGTATCTGGGATGAGAACCGCTTATGAGGTCCTCAGGGGGCCGCTGCTGACCGAACGGGGAACGTTATTGAAAGAGACCGATAACAAGGTCCTCTTCAGGGTGGCCCGGGAGGCCAACAAGATAGAAATAAAAAAGGCCGTTGAGGAGATTTTCAAGGTAAAGGTCGAACGCGTTACGACAATGAACTGCAAAGGCAAGAAAAAGAGAATGGGAAGGCACGAAGGAAAGAGGCCGGACTGGAAAAAGGCGATAGTCACGCTGAAAGAGGGAGAAAAGCTGGACTTCATTGAAGGCATGTAATTATGGGTATAAGAAAATTCAAACCGACATCACCGGGCACGCGTTTCAGAAGCGGCTCCGATTTTTCCGAGATTACCACGGACAAGCCGTATAAGCCGCTCCTGATGCCCATTAAAAAATCCGGCGGGAGGAACAATTCCGGGCGTATAACCGTGTGGCAGCGCGGCGGCGGCCACAAGAGGGCGTACCGCATAATAGATTTCAAGAGGAACAAGCTCAATATCCCGTGCACGGTCGAGACGATAGAGTATGACCCTAACAGGACGGCACGGATAGCGCTGCTGAAATATGCGGACGGCGAGAGGCGCTACATACTTGCGCCGCAGGGGATAAGCGTGGGCGACTCCCTTATATCCGGGCCCGGCGCTGAGATAAAACCGGGCAATGCACTTCCGGTGAAGGACGTCCCGCTGGGAACAATAATACACAACATCGAGCTGAGACCGGGCCAGGGCGGCAAGATCGCCAGGAGCGCCGGAACTTACGCGCAGCTCGTTGCAAAGGATGAAAAGCTCTGCCAGATCAAGCTCTCATCCTCGGAGGTGAGGTTTGTACCGTCGGAGTGCATGGCCACAATCGGCCAGGTCGGCAATGTTGATTACGAAAACATATCCGTAGGCAAGGCCGGCAGGAACCGCTGGCAGGGCAGGAGGCCCCACGTAAGGGGGGTTGCGATGAATCCGGTGGACCATCCCCTCGGCGGCGGTGAAGGCAAGAGCTCCGGCGGCAGAACGCCTGTCTCGCCATGGAGCCTCCCCGAGGGCAGAAAGACAAGGAAGAACAAGAAAACCGACAGGCTGATTGTCAGGCGGAGAAAAAAATAAGCTTATAAGGTAAAGCAGGAGGAAAAGACTTGCCGAGATCTCTGAAAAAAGGACCGTACGTAGACCCGAAGCTTATGAAAAAGATTCAGGCGATGAACGAGAGAAACGAGAGAACCGTCGTCAAGACATGGTCAAGGAGGTCCACGATAGTACCGGAGTTTGTCGGCCATACCCTTGCAGTGCATAACGGGAGGAAATTCATCCCTGTCTATGTCACGGAAAACATGGTGGGCCATAAACTCGGAGAGTTTTCACCCACGAGGACCTTCAGGGGTCATTCAGGTGACAGAAAGGAAAAAGGCAGATAAACAACCGTTAATGCTGCATAAGCGCGGCATGAGATATTTCAGGACAACCGCAGGGATAATACGAGGTAATCAACAGTGGAATCAAAAGCAGTATTGAGATACGCAAGGATAGCGCCGAGGAAGGTGAGAAGGGTGGCGAACCTGATCAAGGGCCGCAAGGCCGGCGATGCCATTATAAGTCTCGGCTTTCTCCCGCATAAGGGCGGCAGGCTCCTGGCGAAGGTCCTGAAGTCCGCCATGGCGAACGCAGAGCAGAAGAAAGTCGCGGATCCCGAATCGATGAAGGTGGCAAGGATTCTCATTGACCAGGGACCGACAATGAAAAGGATGATGCCGCGCGCCATGGGCAGGGCGGACATGATCAGGAAGAGAACGAGTCATATAACCCTGATTTTAGAGGAATAAACAGAAAACGGAGGATAGATTTTGGGGCAGAAGACACATCCGATAGGCATCAGGCTCGGAATCACAAGAACATGGGATTCCAAATGGTTTGCCAAAAAGAATTACAAGGAACAGCTTTATGAAGACCTGGCCGTTCAGAGATACGTAAAGGCGAATCTCTTTCATGCAGGTGTGCCCAAAGTTGAAATCGAGAGAACCGGCAAGAAAATCAGGACGACCATACACACTGCCCGCCCCGGCATAATCATCGGCAAAAAGGGAGTCGAGGTTGAGAAGCTGAAAAAAGAGCTTGAAAAAATAACAGGCAAGGAGATGTCGATAGACATCAAGGAAATCAGGAAACCGGAGCTGGACGCGGTCCTTGTTGCGGAAAACATAGCCCTTCAACTGGAGAAGAGAATCGCCTTCAGGAGGGCCATGAAAAAGGCGGTCGCCTCCGCCCTGCGTTTCGGCGCCCTCGGTATCAAGGTGGCGTGCTCGGGACGGCTTGCAGGCGCGGAGATAGCAAGATCGGAATGGTACAGGGAGGGAAGGGTTCCCCTGCACACATTCAGGTCGGACATCGACTACGGACTTGCGGAGGCCAAGACCACCTACGGCAGGATCGGCGTCAAGGTCTGGATATACAAGGGAGATATCCTCCAGCATCCGGCGGTTCAGCCGGCCGGCGGCGAGACCGCATAAGCGGATCGGCATTTATGACGGGACGGCCGGCGGAAATATGAGGGAGGCCGGCGCCCGGTTTAAGGAGAAGATTTGTTATGTTAATGCCCAAGAAGGTTAAATTCAGGAAAATGATGAAAGGCCGCATGACAGGCAAGGCCTACAGGGGTTCTGAAGTCTCGTTCGGTGAATACGGGCTTAAGGCCACTGAGCCGGGCTGGGTATCGAACCGCCAGATTGAGGCGGCGAGGATTGCAATAACAAGGCACGTGAAGAGGGGATGCAAGGTGTGGATAAGAATTTTCCCCGACAAGCCGCTGACCAAGAAGCCTGCCGAAACAAGGATGGGCAAGGGCAAGGGCTCCCCGGAATCATGGGTGGCTGTTGTAAAACCGGGACGGCTCCTTTACGAGATGGCGGGGGTCAATGAAGACGTTGCAAGGGAGGCCCTGAGGCTGGCTTCACATAAACTGTCCGTGGCGACGAAATTTGTTAAGAGGATGGGATGAAATGAAGGCTTCCGAATTAAGGACAAAGACCATTGAAGAACTGCGCCGGCAGGAGATGGATCTCAGAAAGGAGCTTTTCAACCTGAATTTCCGGAAGGTGACGGGTGAGATTGAAAATCCCATGAGAATCAGGCACGTCAGAAAGGATATTGCGCGGGTACTGACGGTTATCAATGAAAAAATGAAGGCTGAAAAGAAAACGGCCGAAGCGCGCTGAAACCGACATCTATTTTAAATCAAGGCGGGAAAAGTAAATGCCAAAAAAGATTTATACAGGCGAAGTAGTAAGCGACAAGATGGACAAGACGGTGGTCGTGGCAGTGACCAGGCTGACACAGCACCCTGTCTACAAGAAGACCATAAAAAAGGTTGCGAGATTCAAGGCGCATGACGAGGAAAACAGGTGCAAAAAGGGCGACAGGGTCTCAATAATAGAGGCAAGGCCCCTGAGCAAAGACAAACGATGGGAAATTCTCGATATAGTTAGAAGAGGAAGCGAATGATTCAACAGGAGAGTGTTCTGGAAGTTGCCGATAATTCCGGCGCCAAGAAGGTCCAGTGCATAAAGGTGCTGGGCGGATTTCACAGGCGCTACGCCCGCATAGGAGACCGTATAGTGGTCAGCGTAAAGGAGGCCGACCCCCACGGGACAATAAAAAAGGGCACGGTGGCAAAGGCCGTGGTTGTGAGGACCAGAAAGGCCCTGCGGAGGCCGGACGGCTCCTATATAAGGTTCGATCAGAACGCAGCGGTTATTATAAACGCTGAGGGCGACCCTGTGGGCACGAGAATATTCGGGCCGGTTGCAAGGGAGCTGAGATGGAAGGAATTCATGAAGATTATCTCGCTGGCGCCGGAGGTCATATAAACCTTTAAAGCTTAAAGTTTGCATAAGCCGGCGGGAAAGCCTGCCGCAAGACATTTATAAAGCGATAATATAGCCGGAAACAAGTACTTTGTTGCGGGAAACAAAGGAACCGCAGATAAAGCTTTTCCGTCAGGCTCTTCCGCCTGTCGGCGTACCGTAAGGTGAATTCAATCTTTGTATAAGGAGTAGATGTGGGTCTTGGAATAAAGAAAAACGACACGGTAATCGTCATCTCCGGTGATGAGAGGGGGAAGAAGGGCAGGGTGCGCAGTGTGATTGCAAAGGAAAACAGACTTCTCATTGAGGGGCTGAATATCATAAAAAGACACATGAAACCCAATAAGAAATACACGCAGGGCGGAATTATAGAGAAAGAGGCGCCGATTCACAGGTCCAATGTCATGCTCGTATGCCCGAAATGCGACAAGCCGACACGGATAGGGCACAATATTCTGGAGAATGGAAAGAAGATCCGGCTGTGCAAACAATGCGGGGAGGTTATTGAATAATCAAATGGTCAGATTAAAAGAGAAGTACATGAATGAAGTCGTGCCGGCCCTCATGAAGGAATTTTCCTATAAAAGCATTATGCAGGTCCCCAGGCTCAGGAGCATTGTCCTCAACGTCGGCATGGGAGAGGCCATACAGGATATCAAACCCCTTGAATCCGCGGCGCGGGAGCTGGCGGTCATCTCCGGCCAGGCCGCGGTCATCACAAGGGCGAAGAAGTCCATTGCGGCATTCAAGCTGCGTGAAGGCGTGCCCGTGGGATGCAGGGTCACCCTCAGGGGTGACAGGATGTATATCTTTCTTGATAAATTCATAAGCCTTGCACTGCCGAGGATCAGGGACTTCAGGGGGATCTCCGGCAGGTCCTTTGACGGAAGGGGCAATTATGCATTCGGGGTCAGGGAGCAGATAATATTTCCCGAGATTAATTACGACAAGATAGCCGGCATACACGGAATGGATATAATTATTGTAACATCAGCCAGAACGGACAAGGAAGGCAAGGCCCTGCTGAAGGGCCTCGGAATGCCTTTCAGGAATTAACAACAGTAAAGGGAATATAATGGCGAAAAAGTGTCTCATTGCAAAACAGAAAAGACCGCCCAAGTTCAAGGTCAGGGCCTATCACAGATGCGGCCTGTGCGGCAGGCCGAGGGGTTACCTGAGAAAATTCGGGATGTGCAGGATATGTTTCAGGACACTCGCGCTGAGGGGCCTGATCCCGGGTGTGACAAAATCCAGTTGGTAGAGGTATACAATTATGATGACTGATCCGGTTGCGGATATGCTTACAAGAATCAGGAATGCCAACACGGCCAGACTTGAAAAGGTCGATATACCGGCATCCAAGCTGAAGATCGAAATAGTAAAAATACTCAAGGAAAAAGGTTTTATAAAGAGCTTCAAGGTGTTGAGGGACAGAAAACAGGGTGTCATAAGGATTACCATGAAGTACCTGGCCGGTAATGAAAAGGCGATAACAGGGCTGAAAAGGATAAGCAAACCCGGAAGAAGGGTCTATGTGGATAAGACGGAGATTCCCAGGGTGATGGGAGGATACGGCATAGCCGTTCTGTCGACATCAAAAGGAATACTGAGCGACGAGGTCTGCAGGCGTGAAGGCATCGGGGGCGAGGTTCTGTGCAATATCTGGTAATGCAAAACTTCACGAATTACATTTACATACTGATCTGGAGATAAAATGTCAAGAGTTGGTAAAAAACCCATAAGTCTGCCGGACGGGGTGGACGTTAAAATCCAGGATAACCTTATCCACGTGAAGGGGCCCAAAGGCGAGCATAAATGGGCCGTGCCGGAGGGCATGAAGGTATCCGTGCAGGACAGGACCGTTATAGTGGAACGCCCCTCCGATACGAAGCATTTCAGGTCGCTTCACGGCACCACGAGGAGCATCATCGCCAACATGGTCACCGGTACCAGCCGGGGATTCCCGAGGGTGCTCGAGATTAACGGCGTGGGATACAGGGCGCAGGTGCAGGGCCGGAAGATAACCTTCACACTTGGCTATTCCCATCCGATAGAATTCAATCTGCCGGAGGGGGTGACCGCGGAGGTGGACAAAAAGCAGACCCGCCTGACCATCGACGGCATAGACAAGCGTCTGGTGGGGCAGGTTGCGGCCGACATACGGGCCCTCAGGCCGCCCAGTGTGTACAAGGGCAAGGGTATCAGGTACGCGGATGAGAGAATAAAGCTTAAGGCAGGCAAAGCAGGCAAGTAGCTGCCTGAACTAAAAACAGTTTTTGAGGTGAAAGATTGAAATCAAAGAGAGCAAGGGCGAGAAAAGCCAGACACTTCAGGGTCAGGAAGAAAGTCTCAGGTACGCCCGACAAGCCCAGGCTTAACGTATTCAGGAGCCTTAAACACATATACGCACAGATAATCGATGATATATCAGGACACACACTCGCCGCCGCCTCAAGCCTGGACAAGGAGATCAGGGAAAAGCTCGGCTCGGGAGGCAATATCGAGGCTGCAAAGGCCGTGGGTTTGCTGATTGCCGGCAGGGCTGCTGATAAAGGCATAAAAAAAGTCGTTTTCGACAGGGGCGGATACCTCTATCACGGCAGGGTCAAGGCCCTGGCTGACGCGGCGCGGGAAGGCGGGCTTGAATTTTAAGTTCAAAGGGAGGCATAGTGGGTAGAATCGACTCTGAGAGTCTCGGAACATTAAAGGACAAGGTTATATATATAAACAGGGTCGCCAAAGTCGTCAAGGGCGGAAGGCGTTTCTCGTTCAGCGCGCTCGTGGTCGTCGGCGATGAAAGCGGCTGCATAGGCTTTGGCAAGGGAAAGGCGGCGGAGGTTCCCGAGGCCATCCGAAAGGCCGTTGAGCAGGCAAAGAGGGCGCTCGTGAAGGTGCCCGTCAAGGACGGCACCATCCCCCACAGGATAAACGGCGAGTACGGGGCGGGAAGAGTCGTGATGCTTCCCGCCAGGCCGGGGACGGGCCTCATAGCCGGCGGTCCCGTCAGGGCGATCATGGAAGTGGCCGGGATACGCAATATTGTGGCCAAGTCACTGGGAAGCCGCAATCCTTTCAATACCGTAAGGGCCACCCTGGACGGTCTTCTGAAGCTCAAGGACCCTGAAAGCGTCCAGAGAAGAACCGGCAGAACCGAAGAAAAAAACAGGGGTGATTCCGATGAAAACACTTAAAGTGACATTAAAGCGAAGCCTCATCGGCAGGCCGGAAAAACACAGGAGGATCATTCGTTCCCTGGGACTGAGGAAAATCAACCGGAGCGTTATTCATAAGGATACGCCTTCCATACGCGGGATGATACAGAAGACCGCTCATCTGGTCGAAGTCAGCGAGGCAGTGGAGGAATAAATGAAACTATCCGAACTTGCACCGGCTCCCGGAAGCAGGAAAAAGAGGAAGAGAGTGGGCAGGGGTCCCGGCTCCGGCCACGGCAAGACATCATGCAGGGGGCACAAGGGACAGAATTCAAGAAGCGGCGGCGGCGTCAAACCCGGTTTTGAAGGCGGGCAGATGCCGTTGCAGCGCAGGCTTCCCAAGAGGGGTTTCACAAACATTTTCAGGAAAGAATACGCGATTGTAAATGTCGGCACACTTGACAAGCTCGGTGAGACCGAGATCACACCGGAGTATCTTCTGAAGGAAGGAGTCGTCAGGAAACTCCGGGACGGGATAAAGATACTCGGCAACGGGGACATCTCGCGGCCGGTCACGGTCAGGGCCCATGCCTTCAGCGCCTCTGCAAAAGAAAAAATAACGCGGGCACAGGGAAGCGCGGAGATTATTTGAAATTCAAGATTCAAGATTCAAGATTCAAGATTCAAAATTCAGGAAGATTTTGTTTAACTCTTAAAATATCTGAGATTTTCTTATCGTGGGCATCATCAACAGCTTCCAGAATGTTTTTCGCATAGCAGAGCTTAAGAGCAGGATAATCTTCACCCTTGCCCTCCTGGCGGTTTACAGGGTAGGCGCCCATATCCCCACCCCCGGGATCAACGGAGAGGAACTGAGCAAGTTTCTCATGGAGAGGGGCGGGGCGCTCATGGGGTTCTTCGACATGTTCTCGGGCGGCGCGCTGTCAAGGGCCACGATCTTTGCGCTGGGCATAATGCCTTACATAAGCGCATCCATCATCCTGCAACTGCTGACGGTCGTTATTCCCGCGCTCGGCAAGCTCGCAAAAGAGGGCGAAGCCGGCAGAAAAAAGATCACGCAGTATACACGTTACGGCACCGTGCTGATAAGCATCGTCCAGTCAATCGGCATAGCCGTCGGAATCGAAAGCATGAACCAGGGTGCATTCGTCCAGAACCCGGGCTGGCCGTTCAGGCTCATGACCATGATTACCATGACCTCGGGCACCGCATTCATAATGTGGCTCGGCGAACAGATCACCGAGCGTGGGATCGGCAACGGCATTTCCCTTATAATTTTCGCCGGCATAGTGGCGAGGTTTCCGAATGCGGTCATCGGCTCCGTATCCCTCCTGAGGGCGGGGGAGATGCATATCCTGCTGCTCCTCTTCGTGGTGGTCATCATGATAGCGGTCATAGCCGTCATCGTCTATGTGGAGCGGGGGCAGAGGAAGATCCCCATACAGTACGCCAAGCGCGTGGTCGGAAGAAAGGTATACGGCGGCCAGAGCACCCATCTGCCGCTTAAGGTGAACACCGCGGGCGTTATCCCGCCGATATTCGCGTCATCCATAATAATGTTTCCCGCAACAATAGCAGGCTTTATCTCGGTCCCGTGGGTGCAGTCGCTCTCAAGGCAGCTTACGCCGGGCACAACGTTTTACACGGTGCTTTACGTGAGCATGATATTCTTCTTCTGCTACTTTTATACCTCGATTATCTTCAACCCCGTGGATATTGCGGACAACCTGAAAAAATACGGAGGGTTTATTCCGGGTGTGAGGCCGGGACAGAAGACATCTGATTACATATACCGCGTCCTTGCGAGGATCACTTTCGGGGGCGCGGTGTACCTGTCCCTGGTATGCGTACTTCCGGAATTTTTTATAAAATATTTCAAGGTGCCTTTTTATTTCGGAGGCACGTCCATACTTATAATTGTAGGTGTTGCGCTGGATACGATTTCGCAGATGGAGTCCCACCTGGTGACGCGCTCGTATGATGGATTTCTGAAAAAAGGCAGGATCCGGGGCAGGAGACACTGATTAAACTTGATGTTGCATAAGCCGGCAGGAGAGCCCGGCGTAAAACCTGCCGCACATTCTCCTGCCCGCAGGGCGATGCTTTTATGCAACTGTAAGGTTTATACAACCGGAAGATGGGCACTGATCTGATAATTGATAGTTCTGAAGTCGGAAGATGAAATAAACCGTATGGCAGAGTCCTGCCGGATCGTGGCCGAGGTGCTGGAAGGAATAAAAAAAATCGTGGCACCGGGGGTGACGACAAAAGAGCTCGATGAGTTTGCGGAATCGTTTATTCGTTCAAAAGGGGCGAGGCCGGCCTTCAAGGGATACAGGGGCTATCCCGCGAGTGTGTGCACATCCGTAAATGAGCAGGTCGTCCACGGCATCCCTTCACCGGCCAGGCTGGCGGACGGCGATATCATCAGCCTTGACATAGGGGTGTATTACAGGGGATTTTACGGAGACGCCGCCGTGACATTGCCGGTGGGCAGGATAAACGGCCCGGCTGAAAAACTGCTTGCGGTAACCGAAAAGGCCCTGGAGGCCGGGATAGACAGGGCGGTGCCCGGCAACAGGCTCTCTGACATATCATCCGCCATACAGGCCTGCGCGGAGTCGGAGGGCTTTTCAGTGGTGAGAAACTTTGTGGGCCACGGCATTGGAAGAGAGCTTCACGAGGAGCCGCAGATACCCAATTTCGGCAGGGCCGGGGAGGGCCCGAGGCTCAGGGAAGGGATGACGCTTGCGATTGAGCCCATGGTTAACGCAGGCGGCTGGGAAGTCGTTATATTAAGCGACGGCTGGACGGCGGTGACAAAGGACGGGAGCCTGTCGGCCCATTTCGAGCACACAGTTGCCATTACAAAAAAGGGCCATGATATCTTGACTAAATTATAGAGAATAATTATAATTATAAGTTCTGAAAAAAATGCCCAAAGAAGACGCCATAGAGGTTCAGGGAACCATTATCGAAAACCTGCCCAACGCAATGTTCAGGGTGGAGCTTGAAAACAAGCAGAGGATACTGGCGTATGTCTCCGGAAAGATGCGGATGCATTTTATAAAGATACTGCCGGGGGATAAAGTGACGGTGGAACTCTCCCCCTACGACCTTACAAAAGGCAGAATAACATACAGGTTCAAATGAGGTAGACATGAAAGTTCGTTCATCAGTAAAGCCCATATGCCCAAAATGCAAGGTGATCAAGAGGGAAGGCGTGGTCAGGGTGATATGCAGCAACCCGAAACACAAACAAAGACAGGGATAAGAGAGGATATGCCAAGGTGAGAATAGCAGGAGTGGATTTACCGAAAAATGAGAGGGTGGAGATAAGCCTGACGAGGATTTTCGGCATCGGGAGAACCACATCCCGCAGGATATTGCAGGAAACGGGCGTGGATCCCAACAAGAAAACAAGGGACCTTACCGATGAAGAAGGCGTCAAACTAAGGACCGTCATAGAAAGGGACTGCAAGGTTGAAGGAGACCTCAGGCGTGAAATAGCGATGAACATAAAGAGACTCCAGGATATCGGCAGTTACAGGGGGCTGAGGCACAGGGCCAGGCTGCCGGTGCGCGGTCAGAGGACCAGCACCAATGCCCGCACCCGCAAGGGTCCCAAGAAGGCTATAGGCGGCATGAAGAAGAGAGGTGTTTAAATAATGGCTCAGAAGAGAAAGAAAAGCGGCAAGAAAGAAAAAAAGACGGTGCATTCCGGCGATGCATATATACAGGCGACATTCAACAACACCATTATTACCATAACGGACCAGAACGGCAATGTCATCACGTGGTCTTCGGCCGGCGCCCAGGGGTTCAAGGGTTCAAGAAAGGGGACTCCCTATGCCGCGCAGATAGCGGCGGACAATGCAGCCAGAAAGGCGATGGGTTTCGGAATGAGGCATATCAATGTATACGTGAAGGGTCCCGGAGCCGGCAGGGAATCGGCCATAAGGGCCCTGCAGTCCGCAGGCCTTGAAATAAGCCTTATCAAGGATGTAACCCCTGTTCCGCACAACGGCACGAAACCACCGAAAAGGAGAAGAGTATAGTGGCGAGATACAGAGATGCGCTGTGCAGGTTGTGCAGGAGAGAGGGTGAAAAGCTGTTTCTGAAAGGAGACAGGTGCTATACGGACAAATGCGCGGTTGAAAGAAGAAAATACGCTCCGGGCCAGCACGGCCAGAGAAGAAGGAAGCTTTCCGATTATGCATTGCAGCTCAGGGAAAAACAGAAGGCGAAAGAGACATACGGCCTGCTTGAGAAACAGTTCAAGAAATACTTCTATATGGCGGAAAAGAAAAAAGGCGTTACTGGAAGCAATCTCCTGCAATTGCTGGAGCGCAGGCTGGATAACATAGTCTACAGGCTCGGTTTCGCCGCAAACCGCAGGCAGGCGAGGCAGCTCGTGCTGCACGGCCATTTCACGGTGAACGACAGGCGGGTCAATATTCCCTCTTACCTGGTTCGCACCGGTGACACCATAGCACTGAAGGAATCAAGCAGGAAGCTCAATATCATCGGGGAAAACATCTCCAAGATAGAGCACAGGGGCCTGCCCGGCTGGCTGGAAATGGATACGGGCAATCTCAGGGGCAAGATACTGAATTATCCGTCGAGGGATGAAATAGAGCTGCCTGTACAGGAGCAGTTGATAATTGAGTTGTACTCCAAATAAATTACAGGCGATTTAAACGGGCTGAATAAACATGTCCGAGCAATCAGTATAATGAAACATTATGCAAGGAGGCTTAATGGATCTCAGAAAAAAAGGCTTTCAACTACCTGAAAATATCAGTTTCGATTCGGAGAGCCTTACAAATACATACGGCAGACTCTCGGCAGAGGCATTTGAGCGGGGTTTTGCCGTAACCATAGGAAACGCGCTGAGGAGAATACTGCTGTCATCCATAGAGGGGGCTGCGGTGACTTCCATAAGGATCCCGGGGGTGCTTCATGAGTTCTCCACACTGCCCGGCGTCAAAGAAGACATAGTGGATATCGTTTTGAACGTGAAGCAACTGCGTTTCAGGATGCATACAGACACACCGCAGACGGTCACGGTCAGCATGAAAGGTCCCGGAGAGATCAGGGGAGCGGATATAAAGGGTGCCCATATCGAGGTGCTCAATACCGAGCAGCATATAGCAACCCTGGAGAAAGACGTTGATTTCACCATGGAACTGAACATAGCAAAGGGCAAGGGCTATGTCACGGCGGATGCCAACAAGAAGGCGGATGAACCGATCGATACAATAGAGATAGATTCAATCTTCACACCCATCAGGAAGGTCAATTTCTGGGTGGAGAGGGCCAGGGTGGGACGTTCCACGGATTATGACAGGCTTGTCATGGAGATATGGACGGACGGGAGCGTCACCCCTCAGGCCGCCGTAACAGAGGCGGCCGGGATACTGAACGAGCATTTAGCGCTTTTTTCCTTCAACGGGGGAGAGGCGCCCGGAACCGAAGAGGAAGAAACGGTGGAACCGCCCGAGACCGCTGCCGAGGAGACTCCTGCCGAAGAAGAAGACGCCGATGCGCCTGCGGAGGCTTCCGATGACGCACCTCGGGAGGAAGCCGGGCACAATCCCGGCACTCACACCGAATATTACAGCGAGGAACGGCCGGAACTTAATGAAAATCTGCTCAAGAATGTCGAAGAGCTCGAGCTCTCGGTGCGCTCCTATAATTGCCTGAAAAACGCCAACATCCGCACACTCGCCGACCTTGTACAGAAGACCGAGCAGGAGATGCTCAGGACGAAGAATTTCGGGCGCAAGTCCCTGAATGAGATAAAGGAAATCATCAGCGCCATGGGACTGTCGTTCAACATGAGGATAGAACCTGAAGACCTGGAAAAACTGGCGGCGATGAAGAGGACGGAAAATGCGACATAGAGTGGCGGGAAGGAGATTCCACAGGAACACCAATCAGAGAAAGGCCCTGTTACGCGGGCTTGTTATATCGCTGTTTGAACATCTCAGGATAGAGACGACGGTGGCCAAGGCAAAAGAGGCGAGGAGGCTGGCGGAGCGTGTGATCACCCTCGGAAGAAAAGGAGATTTGAGCTCAAGGAGGCTGGCGCTGTCCCGCATTCCCGACAACAGGGTGATAACAAAGCTGTTTAATGAGATAGCGCCGAAGATTACAAGGGAGAGCGGTTACCTGAGGATACTGAAGACACGGAACCGTGTCGGCGACAACGCGTCCATGGCTGTTCTTGAATTTGTCGATTATGACCTGTTGAAGGGGGCCAAGGAAGAAAAGAAGGAGCGTAAAAAGGCGAAGAAGGAAGAGAAAAAAGACAAATAAACTTTTTCCAGAGACTTCCGAGACAATGTTGACAAGGCGTCCTGATATTTCAGGACGCCTTTTTGCCGTTGTGTAATCGAATCCCTCGTGCATCCCCGCCGCGGGATTTCCTGATCCGTCCCTTGTCCTTACCTCCCATTACTGTTGTCACGCTCAGGGAGGTCAGACTCTGGTTGTTGCCCCTACACCTTTCCCATTTCCATTTCCTTTGGAAGGCGGTCAAAAAAATAGCAAAGCAGGTAAATTTTCTGGTAAAGTTTTCCGAAAAACTGCCGTAATAAGAAAACTAATTTATGTCAGAGCGTAAAGATATGCAAGGGATTGTTACAGGAAATGAAGAATTTATTTTAACGGCGGATGATAGGCTTTATTTTCGATTTCAAAAAATAATTTGAAACATGCATACAGATAACAATTTATTAAACAAATATGGACCAGATGTAAGTTTTGGCATGACTTTTGCTCTCTCTCTCTCTCTCTCTCTCTCTCTCTCTCTCTCTCTCTCTCTCTCTCTCTCTCTCTAAAAAGTATTCTCACTTCACTTTTTTTGCCGTTCCATTTTTCCCTGTTTTAATACCGCGCAGAGGCATTAATATTTATAGAATTGATACTCTGCTGCGCTTTATGCCGCGGTTTCCTTATGCTACATTTTCAAGGTGGGGTTTCGCTATGGCCACTTGCGGGATAAACACCATCACCATGCAGTGTAATACAACTTCACTCAAAACCATAGACATTATCATCGTAAACAAAGCACCGTGTTGGGGCTAAGGAGGAGAAGATATGGCAAAAAAATTATTATCACCCGATGTAATCAACAAAGGTATAGGAGCGGTAAAAGAAGATGGAAACGGCGACATGACAAGAAAGAGGGAGGAGGCAAAACGATTGGCGCAGGAAAAGGCTAAGGCACGGACCCTTGCTCGACAGCAGCAACTTGCTGAAAGATTGGCTGCTGCTGTCGAGGAAATGGCGTCGTCTCTTGAAGAGGCCGGAAGTGCTTCCGAGCAGTTAGGGAAAAATATGCAATCCATAGCGAGTGCTGCTGAGCAGGCATCCTCAGCCTCCGAACAAACGAGGGCGGCAATCAGCCAGATCGAAAAGTCTTCAGTAATAGCAGCAGAAAGAGCGAAACGTTCTCTTGATAACGGGAGAAAACTGCAGGAACTGGTCCGCACGACGGTAGTCGATATCAGGGCTTTGATAAAAGGAGTGGGCGATGCAGCCAAGGTAAACATAAAGTCTACAGAAATGATAAAAGAGCTGGAGAAACATTCAGAAGAGATTGGTGATATTGTTGGCGCTGTTGTCCGCATTGCCGACCAGACAAACCTCCTTGCTCTCAATGCAGCGATCGAGGCAGCACGTGCAGGTGAGCATGGGAGGGGTTTTGCAGTTGTTGCAGATGAAGTAAGGAATCTGGCAGAGACCTCCGAGGGAAGCGCAAGGGGCATTAGAGAGGTAGTCGATGATATACAACAGCAGGTTCAGCAGGTTGTGGCGGATGTGGAAAGCACCGGCAGACTTGCAAGGGAAGAAGCCGAGAAGGCAGAGTCAATAATTCTTGAACTTAATCAGATTGACAGAGATTTTGATAGTGTTGTAAAGAGCTGTGAGGAAATAACCCATAAAGCCGCTGACATGCAATCAGCAGCCGGAGAGTTGCTGAAAAGTGCGGAAGAAATAGCCGCAGGTGCTGAGGAGGCGTCCAGCTCTGCAGAGGAATCTTCAAAGGCTATACAGGAGCAGAATAAGGCATTTTCAGAGATGCAGATTGCTTCAAATGAACTTGCCGAACTTACCGATTCACTTAAAAACTCCACAGACATCCAGAAATCCGCGGAAGAAATAGCCGCATCAGCCGAAGAACTCTCCGCCAACATTGAAGAGGCAACCAATGCTGCAAAACAGATAACGGTCGCCATAGAACAGATATCGAGGGCAGCCGTGATACAAGAAAAAAGGGCAAACGAGAGTGAAGAATTAGGCAGGCGGATTAAAGATTCTGCTAAGAGCACAAGTGATACAGCCGAAGAATCGGCTGAAAAGATATCGGCGCTCAAGGAATTGCTTACAAAAAATAAGAATAATATTGATACCATGATTGCAAGTATCGGGGAAATGGCTGAAAAATCCGGTAAGTCCTCTGATAACATCCGCATACTTGAGGACAAAACAAACAATATCAACAAAATAGTGGATCAGATAGTAAATGTCACCCTGATGACAAACATGTTGGCCGTAAACGGCTCGGTAGAGGCGGCACGCGCAGGGGAATTTGGAAGGGGGTTTTCCGTTGTCGCAGGCGATATCCGGACGCTGGCGAACGAATCATCAGAGAATGCTGACAAGATAAAGGATATGGTGAGAAACATGCAACACCAGATAATCCAAGCTTCAGCTAATATTAACCATGCAGGAAAGACAGCTTCCCGGGAAGTTGAAAACGCCAAAACATCAACGACAAACCTTAAAGCTATTGAAAAAGAGACCGAGACTGTTCATGAAGAAATCGCAGAGATTAACAGCAACACGTCGGAAATCCTGGCGGCTATTGAACAGGCCAACACGGCTGTCAAACAGATAAAGGAAGGTGCTGCTGAGAGCAGGCGGGCGGCTGAAGAAGCGGCAAGGGCGGCAGAGGAAGGCAGCAAGGGCATGCAGAATATCTCCGAGGCTATCGAGGATATATCAAGCCAGGCAGATGAAATGCAGAATATGCAGTAGTAGTCGCGATGATGTTTATTATCAATGAAATGGAGGTGTTGAAATGCCCGAAAATACAACGTGTGAATCTGATATGGGAATAACAATGGCTTCGAAAGAAGGACAATTGGTTGTGTTTAAGCTTAATGATGTGGAATTCGGCGTGAATATTCACAATGTCCGGGAAATCGTGCGTCTGCCGGAAGTGACCCCGATACCAAGAAGTCCTGACTATGTATCAGGGGTGTGCAACCTGCGCGGTGGTATCTTGCCCGTGATTGATACGCGAATACGGTTTGCAATGGAAAGGCACGAAAAAACCGAAGATACCCGCCTGCTGATTGTGGAAAACGACGGTATAAATGCAGGGCTTGTGGTTGATAAAATGAGAGAAGTAACACGGATGAGCGACGCCCTTGTGGAACATCCCCCAGCAGTGTGCAAAGGAATTGACAGGGAATTTCTGGATAGTGTCGTGAAAATGGACGGGGGCAGGCGGCTGATATTGACTCTTAATCTTGCTGAAGTTATCAAGGTCGACATATCCAAGAATGAAAATATGCTTGATGGTAAGGGTTGTGATGGGAGGGAAAATGATGCCCATAAGGAATCTGTGGATGAGGAACAGTTGGTCTCGTTTCACGTATCAGGAGAGGAATATGCCTTCGACATTGAAAAAGTCAGAGAGATACTCAAGGTCAAGAATATCACCCCTGTTCCCAATGTTCCGGATTACGTAAGGGGGTTGTTTACCATTCGTGATCAATTAATACCAGTTATCGATCTCAGGAGGCTCCTGGGTTTGCCCGACTTGAGTGAAGAGCGCATAGCAGCTATTGACGCAATGGAGCATGAACACCGGAGATGGCTGGAGACCCTCAAGCACTCCCTGGATGCAGGGACACCTTTTGAGGGCACAATGAATCCGAGAAAATGCTCTTACGGGAAGTGGCTCGAGCACTACAATACTGCAAGCGAGGAAATACAGACCGCCATAAAGAGATTGAAGAGACCGCACGCGCTTGTTCACGCCAGTGCCGAAAAGACAATAAATCTGCGCAAGACCTGCGGCGAAGAAGCACTTGAATGTTTTGAAAAAGAGACACGCGTTCTGATGGAAATGGTTCTCGAAGGATTTGCCAACTTGAAAAAATCCATCGAAGAAAACATAACCGAAGACCAGAGGGTGCTTGTGGTAATGAGCGGAACATTTATGGTTGGTTATCTGGTCGATAGCGTTAACGAAGTATCCCGTATCTTAAAATCAGTAATAGATGAAGCCCCTGAAATAGTCTCCACGCAGAAAAAAGAGCTTAAAGGCGTGGCAAAGCTTGATGGAGGGGATAGGCTTATTATGATCATTGACGAGACCTCGCTGATCTCTCCGAAAAGTGAAGAGATAATCAGACAGGCAGCCGCAGGTGACGCCTGCGCTGATGAAAATTCCGGGTCAGGGGAAAAACCGTCTGCTGAAGATAGCATGGATGAAGAGCAGCTTGTAACGTTCTCTGTTGGTGATGAAGAGTACGGCCTTCGCATCGTGGATGTTCGGGAGATTAATCGTCCGGAAGGGGTCATGAGTGTACCGAGAGCTCCGTTTTTTATCGATGGGGTCACGAACCTGCGGGGTAATGTGATACCTGTAGTAAATATCCGTAAACTCTTTGGTCTTGAAGAAAATGATGTGGACGACAGGACGCGGGTCATCATAGCAGATATTGCAGGCAAGAAGACGGGACTGAGAGTCGATCAGGTAAATGAGGTGCTCACGGTATTGAAGAGTGACATAGAGAATACACCTTCGATAATTTCATCCAATGCAGAAAGCAGATTTATAAATGGTCTTTGCAAACTTGATGAGGGCAGGAGAATAGTTTTGCTCCTTGATCTCGGCATGATATTCAATGAAAATGAAGTGAAGCTGCTTGCCAAGCTGGGAAAACAAACAGAATCTGACGTAAAAGGGATGATTACAGCAGAAGAAACGCAAAATACAGCGCAGAAAAAGACAAAAGTTGTAGCGCCAGAAGGTGAAAAGACAAAAACCGGAACAGAAAAAACAAACAACTCGCGAAATAAAAAGCTGAAAAGATGTTAGCCGTTGTCTAAATATTGCATAAACGGGCAGAGGAGTCTGCCGGAAAACCTTACTCCCCTGCTCAGCCGCCGGTATTTTATGCAACTGCAAAGTTAAACTTCGAGAGATGGGAAGAGATGAGCTATGGGAAAGATCGGAGTGCTTATATGTGATGATTCAGCCCTTATGCGTAAGGTGCTGAGAAAAATTATCGAGTCGGCTCCGGGGCTTTATGTGGCCGGCATGGCAAGAGACGGGGAAGATGCCATAACAAAGGCCAGAGAGCTTCGCCCCGATGTAATAACAATGGATATAAACATGCCGGGGATTGATGGTATCACTGCGCTCCAGATAATAGTGGAGGAGGCCATTGCTCCTGTTATAATGGTTTCTTCGCTTACACAGGAGGGAGCGACCGCTACCTTTGAGGCAATGGCGCTCGGAGCTTTTGATTATGTGGGGAAACCGGAAGGTACTGTAACAAAAGACATGAGGACTGTTGAAGACGAGCTTATCTCAAAGATAAAGGCTGCCTCCGGGAAAGATACCATAAAAAAACTCCGACGGAAAAAACCGGATATCATCAGGAAGGCTTCTCTGCATCAGAGCAAGCAGATAAACAGACGAGAGAGAGAAGCAGTATCATCAGACACTCGGGATTTCAAGGCAGTAGCGATAGGCATATCCACGGGGGGACCCAAGACCATATTTGAGGTGCTTCCTTTCATTCCTGCTGACCTGAATGCAGCAATATTTGTTGTACAACATATGCCCACCGGTTTTACGAGTACATTTGCAAAACGTATTGATTCAAGCTGTCCTTTAAGATGTGTGGAGGCAGAGGCTGGCATGGTGGTCGAACCCGGCAGCATTTATATCGGCAAAGCAGGCTGTCATATGACTGTCTATAAGAAACTGACAGGAAAAATCATCCTGCGGACCCCTACAAAACCTGTTCATACCTTTCTCCCTTCTGTGGATATTATGATGGAATCTGTTCTTGATGTCTTTGGTTCCGGCACGGTCGGGGTGTTGATGACCGGCATGGGTGATGACGGGGCCGCCGGTATGGTGAAGATAACAGCGAACGGTGGAATAACCATAGCTGAAAGTGAAGAAAGTGCCATAGTGTACGGCATGCCCCGTGAGGCCATTGAACGCGGAGGTGCCCGGGTAGTGGCGCCAAGCTGGCTGATTGCCGATGAGATCGTCAAAGCGGTCTCGGGAACTTAAGGGGGAGAAAAATGGACGAACTTATTATAACGGCATTAAACAGCAATGATGAAGCCGAAAGGCTCTATGCAGTGGAAGATATCCTCGAGTCTGGCGATCCGGAAGGTGCCGTCCACCTTGTGGAGAGACTGGCAAGAGAAGATTCCCGGGCAGTAAAAGACTCTATAGTCTTTGCCCTTAAGAGAATGGACTGTTCGGAGGCATACGGAATGCTCTTTGATATGTTCAGTTCACCGGAAGCATTCATGAGAAATGCGGCTTTGAGCATCTTCGGTGCAGGTGGGGAAAATGCCCTTTACTATCTCGGGGAAAAACTTGATCATACAGATAAGGAAGTCAGGAAACTCATGCTTGACGCCATAGTCGAAATAGGCACGCCTGATGCCAGGTTGGCCATAAGGGCGCTTCTGCATGATGATGCCCCGAATGTCAGGATAACGGCAGTGGAATATCTGGGCAGGCTTAATGACAGGGACAGCCTGAACGATATTCTCGACCTCTTGGCAAACGACACAGAGCCCATGCTGCGTATCACTATACTGAAGGTCATATCACAAATGGGTGGCAATGATCACATCAGACGGGCGATGGATATAGTCATCCCGGGAGGAGAAATAAAAAACACAGATCCTCTGTATCTTCCCGAAGTAACGGCGTTCATTGCAAAGAGCGGGAATCTGGAAGATATAAAGACATTGATGGGGAACATAGATGACATAAGCGCATATAGTGAAAATATAATCGAACTGATCGGAGAAACAATAAAACGCTTCAAAGATGGTGCGGCGTGCGACGAAGCAATCGACAAACTGATAAAGATTGCAGGCGACAGATGGATATGTGAAGAGATTCGTATTCAGGCTGTGGAGTATCTGTTGAATGAGAGCTTTTCCGATGTTTCCCGGAATGTGCTTTATAAACTGGGACTAAACCTTCTTTATGACGGCATTAGCCATTCAGGAATAAAATTGCTCGCAAAAAGCGGCACGAACAGGGCCAAGGAGAGAATAAAGTCCTTCATGGAAAATACGGACGATGAAGACCTGAGGGAATTTTGTACAGATGTTATAGGTGAATAAAATGGCAAGAACAGCATACAGAGCGGCCAATATGGAATTGACCGCCGAGGATTATAAGAGGCTGAGTGATTTTATATACAGGAAAGCAGGAATATGGCTTGAGTCCAGGAAGATTTACTTCCTCTCCAAAAGGGTGAAACAGAGGCTTGACAAACTCGGCATGGAAAGTCCTTCTGAATATATCAGATTTCTCAGGTTTCTTGACAGTGACGGGATGGAAATGCAGAACCTGTTGAATCTGCTGACAATAAACGAAACATACTTTTTCAGGGACTTCCCCCAGTTGCAGAGCTTTGCGGAACATGCCCTTGTGGATGTTACGGAGAGAAAGGCTTATGCAGGTGACAGGAGTCTGAGAATATGGTCTGCGGCATGTTCCAGCGGTGAAGAGCCGTACACACTCGCCATTATTCTCCTTGAAATGCTCGACGATATCAGTGAGTGGGATATAGAAATAACGGCAACAGATATAGACATGGATATACTCAGCAAGGCCCGTTTTGCAGTCTACGGCGACAGGAGTGTGAAGAACGTTCCCGGTGAATACCGCAAACGATATTTTGACAGCGGACTGAACGGGGCACACAGGCTGCGTGATGAGGTGAAAAAGCTTGTAAGACTTGAACATCTCAACCTTGCGGATAGGGCCGCGATGAGGAAGATGAGAGGCTATGACTTCATATTCTGCCGTAATGTGCTTATATACTTTGACGATGTATCGAGAAAACAGGTTGTAGACCATTTCTATATAGCCCTTAATAAAGGAGGATATATCTTCCTTGGTTCAAGTGAGTCCGTAGGGCGGATCAATACAGCCTTCAAGGTCAGAAAGGCCGGGGATTACTTGGTTTACATGAAGGAGTAGGGAATAATGAAAAAGGTGCTTGTAGTGGATGATTCAAAGGTGGTCAGGAGTTTTCACATGAATATATTAAAAACGTCCGGATTCATGGCAGACGGTGCAGGAGACGGGATAGAGGCTCTTGAGAAGGCCCTTTCGAACGACTATGACCTTATACTGTGTGATATTAACATGCCCAATATGGATGGCCTGACCTTTATTTCAAAGTATCGGGAAGAGGAAAGAGAAACTCCCATCATCATTATTTCAACACAGGAAGAGACCGTGCACAGGAGAAAGGGCTTTGAAGCAGGGGCAAACATTTACGTTGTAAAGCCGGTAAAGCCCGCTGATCTGGCCCTTCATATAAAAATGCTTCTGGGAGAAGGGCAATGAAACTGAAAAAAAATAAAAACAGGGTTACTGTTACGCTGGAGAGGGAATGCACTATAGCCGAAGTAGAAGCTGACACTGAAAAACTTCAGCCCTTGCTTAAGGCTGTAAAAAATATAGAGGTTAATGCAAGAGACGTTGAGGAGATGGATACAGCCTATTTTCAACTGCTTCTTTCACTGATGATATCATCAAAGGAATCTGGCGGGAAATTTTCAATATCGGAAATGCCTGAGACAGTAAGAGAAATTTTCAATTTATATGGAATCGATATGCCCTGACCTCAATCGAACACGGCTACCCACATGCCTGAGTTGTAAGGCATGCTTTAAACGACATATGGAACGAGATTGTGTGTACATTATGTGGAGGTTTAAATGGCAAAGACTTTATTAATAGTTGATGATGCAGTGTCCATGAGGGGACTGGTTGCTATGACGCTCAGGAACAGCGGCTACGAAGTAATAGAGGCATCGGACGGGAAGGAGGCGCTGAACAGATTGCAGGGGAAAAAGGTGTCTATGGTAATAACAGACCTCAATATGCCGAATATGAACGGCATTGAATTTGTGAAGGCACTAAAGTCATTGCCTGCATTCAAATTCGTCCCCATAGTCATGTTGACTACAGAGAGTGAGGACGGGAAAAAACAGGAGGGAAAAGATGCCGGGGTTAAGGCGTGGATGGTCAAACCCTTCAAGCCGGATGCACTGCTGGGTGTTGTCAGGAAAATAATCGGGTGAAACGTTGCCTCAATGTTGCATAAGCCGGCAGCGGAGTCCGGCGTAAAATCTTTATAAAGCGATGGGATGTTGGTAACATGCCTTTGTTGCAGAACGTAACGGAAAATAAAATTGATCAAGACGGCAATATGCCGTGGGGAATATTCAGTTGAGGAATTGCATGTAAAACTTTTCAGGCAGGCTCTCCCGCCCGGAGCCGCCGGTGTTTTATGCCCTTGCAAGGGGGAAAAGCCATGACTACAGATGTGGAACTATACAAGAGACAGTTTTATGATGAAGCAAGAGACATCCTTGAAAAGGCCAATGACGATCTATTGCGCGTTGAAGCTGACCCCGGGAACGAGGAAATCCTGAATTCCATTTTCAGGGGAGTGCACACCATAAAGGGAAGTGCCGGGACGTTTGATCTTGGTGAAATATCTGAATTCACGCATGGACTGGAGGGCCTGCTCGATGCCTTGAGGAACGGCAGATTGCTGTTGAAACCTGATATTGTAGATGTGATTCTCGAAGGGTTTGATCATATAAGTCTTATGATCGAGACCCTTGCCGACGGAGGCGAAGCCTGCGTTGACAGAACACTGATGCGGCGTTTCAAAGACATATGTGAAAGAAACCAGGCCGTCAAAAAGAGCAGTGAAAGTGCGGTCCATAAAGGAGAAACAAAAAGGCCCGAGCCGTCACCAGCCGTGCCGCGCAGGCTGAAAGAACAGTTCAGAGCCCACTCGTCTAAAGGACTGAACATTTACCGTATCAAGGTTAATTATACATCGGATGTCTTTAGAAACGGATTTGACCCATTGGTTCTGCTTCGTAATCTTAGGGAATCCTCTAAGTTTTATTATGTAGAGCCGTATGAACATACCGTCCCGGTTCTCAGTAAGTTTAAGGCGCTTGATCTGTGCCTTAAGCCGACAATTTATGTCGCAACAGATGCGGGCTTGGAAGAACTGAAAAATCTGTCCTTTGATCCGTCCTTGATAGAGATAAGGAAACTGAGAATCTCTGATGAGAAGACAGACGGGGAAAAGACTTGTTCCGGTAAGGAAGGAATCGACAAGGATCTGCTTAAAGAATTTCTGATAGGCAGCAGCGACATGCTGGAATCAATGGAAAGAGCTATCATGCATTATGAAAAGACGGACTCTCAGGATGCCCTTAATGAGGTGTTCAGGGCTGTTCATACCATAAAGGGTGATGCGGGATGCACAGGACTCAAAGGGCTGAAGGAAGTCGCCCATTCTTTAGAGACACTGCTCGAGCGTCTCCGCAAAGGCGAGATCAAAAGGTCGCCCGAGATCGTAGATACACTTCTTGCCGGTACCGATGCGTTTAAGGAGATGATAAGCGGTATTGAAAACAATATGCATGTATCACACCATAGTATCCAGGATCGTATATGCAGGCATCTTGGAGAAAAGGACGAAGCGGTAGCCGGGCGAGTGTCTCTGTTGCCGGATGGATCCGAAAAGGTTTTTTTAATGCAGGCAAGGCAGTATATAGACATACTCCGGGACAACATTAAGCCTCTGCCGCTGGATTCCTGCAGGGCAAAGATAGTAAGGAGGGCTCTCGAGGGTCTGGACAAAGCTGCAAGTTTCATGAAAATCGGAGAACTGAACATTCTTATACAAAAGGCCTTAGGCACGATCGGCGGCACAGATGACACGTTAGTTTTAAAGGCGGTGGAGGACATTAGCATATTCATTGAAGGTGTCGGGAAGGGGCGTCTCAGACTTGGAGAGATACTGGTCAGGGACGGCAAGGTCTCAGAAAAGGATGTAAGGGATGCCCTTTCCAGACAGGAGAAGATAGGCCGGATACTCACCGATGAAAACAATGTCGGCGAAAAAGACATGGGGGAAGCGGTCAGGAAGCATGAAATTATGGATCGTGCCGGCCGTGCCAGATCATCAGCAACACCGGAGACAAGGACCATGCGGGTTGAAGAAAGCAAGATAGAACGTCTTTCGGACATGACCGGAGAACTCCTTGTCTCAAAAAATACGTTTGAACATCTTATATCGCAGATTGCTTCAAAAGGCAAAGTTACGCCATCAATGATCAAGTCACTCAAGGACAACATGTATCTCCTTGCAAGGGTTACAAATGATATGCACCATGGTGTAATGTCTCTCAGGATGGTTCCGGTTAAAAGTATATTCCAGAAATTCAGCAGAGTTGTAAGGGATATATCAAGAAAACAGAACAAGATGATAGATTTTATTACCGAAGGAGATGATACCGAAGTAGATAAGCAGGTGGCTGACAAACTCTCCGACCCTCTAATCCATCTTGTGCGGAATGCATGTGACCATGGAATAGAGGGCCCAGACGAAAGGAGAGCGGCAGGAAAGCCTGAAAGAGGCAATGTGATTCTTTATGCGTCCCAGGAAGGCAGCAATCTTGTCATCCGAGTTACTGATGACGGAAGGGGAGTAAACAGAGAGAAGCTTTTTGAGAAAGCCAAGAGCATGGGTTTTGATGCCGACTCCCCTGATGATGATAATTTGCTTGACTATATATTTATGCCCGGTATTTCTACGAAAAAGGAGGTCACCGATGTTTCAGGGAGAGGGGTGGGCATGGACGTGGTAAAAACGGCCGTGCTTTCTCTTGGTGGAGATGTTGGAGTGGTTTCTGAGGAAGGCAACGGGTCAGAGATAACCCTCAGCATTCCTACGACCATGGGAATAAACGATGCCCTCCTTGTGGAGGCTGACGGTAAGCTGTATGCATTACCCCTGGATTACGTAGTTGAAACAGTAAAGATAACAACAAATAAACTGAGGAAGCACAGAAACAACATATTGTTTCACTGCCGCAACGAGGTATTACATGCTGTAAGGCTGGGTGACATGCTTAGCGGGACGGGCAATGGCAGGGATAAACTGAAAAATGATGTGGAAATTCCGGTTGTCATATTAAAGACAGGCACAGCCAAGTTTGCACTGGTTGTAGACAGGTTACACAAAAAAATGGAGCTTGCCGTAAAGCCCGTCCCTGATAGTCTCTCTATGATAGATATTATCGGCGGGGTCAGTATTCTCGGTGATGGAAGTGTGGTCCTGATATTAAATCCGGAAAGGCTTTTCCGGTCTGCCGGAGGGGGAAATCAGTGAATATTTATTTGTGGATAATAAACATTTTCCTGATTGCTGTGCTTACAATCGCTGTTGTTGCATGGAGAAAGTGCAGAAACGACAAGTTGCGTCTGAATGACGAATTCATGGAATACCGTGAGGCACAGAGACAACATATCAAAGGGATTGCAGAGCTGATCGTATCATTTCAGAAAAATGCCTTGACGTCGAAAGAAATTCTTTCTGTTGTTGAAAGTCAGCTTGTAAGCGCCAGCAACAGGATAGAAGGGTCGTCGGTACAGGTGGTCAGGAGCTTTTCAGACCTGGTACATCAAATCGAGGAAATTAAGAACCTTAACAGGGCGTCCATATTCAAGATGTGCATTTCTCTTCAATCGATTGAAGGATCTGCCCTGGAGAACTGCAAGAGAGATCTGCAGTCCTGCCTGAAACAGGAGAATATTTGTCCGGATATGCCTAAAGTTCTCGAAAAAGTCACGGCATTGGGAACTGATACCGTGCAGAGACTGTTGGTTAGCGTTGAAAGATACAAGAGTGCTGCTGAATATGCTGAAAATATGGATAATGTATTGGACAACATACTTCCGTTTTCTGATAATGTTGCGGAGATCGCAGATCAGACAAACCTGCTTGCGCTTAATGCATCCATTGAGGCAGCGAGAGCCGGTGAATATGGTGCAGGATTCGCAATAGTTGCTGACGAGGTCAGAAAACTTGCCGCAAAATCCGCAGAACAGGCCTCTGTAATAAAAAAAGAGATCAAGGGTCTTAATGAATATGTTGTCCGGATCGGCGATCAAATCAGGAATACAGCAAGCAGTGAGGAGATGAAGATAAGGGATGTCCAGAATATAGTAGCAACGGTTTTTGATGCCATAAAAGAGTCAACATTAAAATTCAATGATATCACCGGTTCGTCAATGCAGTCAGTGGACAAAATCAAAGAAGAAATCAAGGAGATAACGTTTAATATGCAGTTTGAAGATATAACAAAACAGATGACATCGCATATAATTGAGGCGATAAGCAGAATCAGAGAAGATATTGATGCCTTGCTCGGCTCGGAAAAGATAGAGTATAATTTGAACCAGATCGGAATAAAAGATGAGATATTCAGGGAGCTTAAAGCTCTTTATACTATGGAACATGAAAGGAAAATGGCTCGGGAGGCACTTGACATATCAGCGACCGGTGGTTGCGGTCCCCATGGGACGGGCCCTGCAGAAGAAGAGGGAAATGTAACGTTTTTCTGATTCGTAAAAAGGGCGCATTACTGTTAAGGCAGGGACATTCGCTGCCTCTGCAACATTAGCACCCGGTCGGATAATGATTATGCTGAGCTTTTATTGTACCTGATATTAATCTGATAGGCGATGCTGGCGTGGTCTGTGGAAATATCGCCTTCCCTGCCCGGGCAGGCCATCCTGCCTCTCGAGATGGTCTTGTGCTCCCTGATCTGCCTGGCGATTATATCCGTCAGGTCAAAGCCGCCGTTGTCGCAGCCTTTTATCATACATTCCATGTTGAAAAAGGCGTGACTTGAGGGAAAGATATTGACCGTGCGTTCCATGAGCACGGGATTTTCCGCCTTATGGAAATACGTCATGTGAATCACTATGCCCGATACCTTCGGGTAGCGGTCGCAGACCAGTCCGGCTTCCATCCTGGCCTGCTTCTTTGATTCCATTTTTTTCAAATAATCCTGTCTGTGCATGTTGTCTTTTTAACCGTGGGGAGGTTCCGCAGCGTTTTTTTTTAACAATTGGTCTCATTAAAAAAAGGCCGCAAAGTTTAAAGTATTTGCGGCCTTTTATATGCTGACAAAACTTTTCCCTTTTGTTTTATGGTGACATTTTTTGCCGGAAAAGTCAAGAAATTGACTGCTTCTTCCTGCCGGATACGGCTTCCTTGAGGCTTTTACCTGCTTTGAACCGGGGCGCCTTGGTGGCTTTTATCTTTATGGTCTCTCCGGTGCGGGGATTCCTGGCGTTTCTTGCTTTTCTCTTCGTCACACTGAACGTGCCGAAACCGATAAGGCTGACGCTCTTCCCTTTTTTAAGGGATGCCGAGATGCTGTCGAATACTGCATTTACGGCCATCGTCGCCTTTGCCTTTGTTAACGCCGCTGATTTTGCTACCTGTTCGATTAAATCACCCTTCCTCATGAGTTACCCCCTTCGTTTGAAAATTTATCTGATTAGGTTAACTGTTTATTTGTTTTTTTTCAACTCAGATTTCAGGCGCAATCCGCGCGGCGCTCCGCAATGCAGCTCCTGCACGTTTATGCAACATTAAGTTTCATTTATCAATCACTCCCCTGAAAACATCCTGCACTTCTTCCAGTATCTTCCCGTGAACCTCCGGGGTACCGCCGACTATGTTGCCTGTCAGGAGATAGTCCCCGCCCCCTCCGAAATCAGTGATAATGCCGCCAGCCTCTTTTATCAGGATGCTTCCGGCCGCCACGTCCCAGGGGCTCAGCCCTATTTCAAAGAAACCGTCGCATCTCCCGCAGGCGAGGTGGGCGAGGTCAAGGGCCGCCGACCCGGCCCTCCTGATGTCGCTGACCCTGTGAAAGATATTCCTGAAGAGCCTGAGATATTCGTCTATCCTCTCTTTTTTGCGGAAAGGGAAGCCTGTTGCAATCAGGCCGTGTTTCAGTTCGCTGATTGCGGACACACTGACCGGCCGGCCGTTCAGAAATGCGCCGGCGCCTTTTTCCGCTGTAAAGACCTCTTTTCGCAAGGGGTCGAAGACAAGCCCCGTGATTATCTCTCCCCTGAATTCAAGGGCTATTGAGACGGCAAAGGCGGGATAACCGTGAATAAAATTCGTGGTACCGTCAAGCGGGTCTATTATCCACCTGTATTCCCCCGCGGTCGCATCTTTAACGGACTCTTCGGCCAGGAAATGGTGCCCGGGAAATTCCTTCTTAATGACCGACAGGATGGTACGCTCCGATTCCCTGTCGACATGTGTGACAAAATCGGATGCCTGTTTCGTGTCGATATCCTCCTTTGATATTTTGCCGAGATTTTCAAGGATGATATCCCCTGCAAGCATTGCAGCCCTGAATGCGGTACCCAGGAATCTGCTTTCAGCGTCTTTCATGACTTGTCGCCCCATACCAGCACATGCCGGTCGCTTACCGCTTCAACGGTCAGATAATCGAGTCCGGCGCGGCTTAACTGCCGCCGGATCTCCTCTATAGTATATGCGGCCAGCAGTGAATTGTAAAAGTCTTTTTGCAGGACGGACGGGGCGTCCGCTGCATAGAGCCGGACCATTTCCTCCGCATTCCGGCGGCTGTCCGGACGCATCAGGTCCATTATAAAGACCGGCGCGCGGTGCCGCGCGCATGCCGCGACCGCCCCCCACAGTATCAACGGGTCACAGAGGTGATGCAGGAGGCTGTTGGATATCACGGCGTCGTATTTTTTTGATGATAATTCATCGTCGGGCAGACGGCACAGATTGAGTCTGATCTGATGTGAGAGACCTCTTTTTTCCACATCGCGCATTCCTATGTCAAGCATGGCCTGCGCTCCGTCAACGCCTGTTATGCGCGCGCCGGGAAAGGCGTTTGCAAAACGTATGATGACATCGGCTGTCCCGCATCCGAGGTCCAGCACCTCGCCGCCTGAGAAGTCCGGGAACCTCGACATGAAATGCGAGACGAACGCATCGTGGGGCTCCGAGAAATCAGCCGCTGCATATGCCTCGGCCTGCGCCCTGTCGTTCATTAAATCATGCTCGGGTATGCGTTTCATTTCACTAAAGCACCCCGCAGGTTTTTCCCTGCGGTGGCGCGGCATCCAGCCGGCGGACTCCTGTGCCCGTTTATGCCACATGGGGTTTTACTTCCACTGACTCTGTATGTCATATGTGCCGTGGCGTCTGAATCTTCTTTTTATACTGTCAAGGTCATCCCCCGCCAGGTTGTCCAGGGAATACTCCCCCATGTGTTCCTCGTTCTGCAGGTAGTACAGGTAACCTATGTCTTCGGGCTCGAATCCGATCAGGCGCGCGCCGATCCCGTCAGCCTTGACAGGGTCCGCGGAGGCTATGGCTGTTTTCATTTCAACGGCGGTACCGTCCACAGGGCCGTCACCCTCCATGCAGACAAAGCCGTCGAGTATAACGAGGTCGGGCCATGCCTTCTTTGCAAACCCCACGATATTCCTGTGGATCATTTTCACACTCTTGCGGTACGCCGGATACTGCCTGAACAGGAAATTGATGAGCCGGTTCGGAAGCGCCCTCCTTGCCATCGACACTGTCCCGGCGGGCAGCCTGTCGATGAAGGTCTTGGGGGCGTCGACCTCGATGCCGCCTTTCATGCCGTGGATCATCGCCATGTCCTGCCTCAGCACAAGGCCGGCCATGTTTTTTATCCCGAACGTGGCGACAGCGAAATTGTGCGTCTTGGGGATGGCGAGAGATATTTTGTAATCGAATTCCGTTATGCGCCCGGACAGCCTCATGTGCGTATCGCCGACCACCGAGAGGATGGGTATGTTTATGTATTCCCTGTCATCGTCAAAGTGGGTGAGTGAAACATTGGCGTATTTTTTCTCAAGCCCGTAATAGCCGTAATCCTCAAACACCTTTGTCGTCGGAAGTCCCCTGTAAAAAGCGGACGCGGAGCTTTCACCCACCACTATGGGCGTGTCCGGAGCCATGTCCCTTATAAATTCAATAACGGCCTCTACAGCCTCCACGTGGGTGTTGGCAAACCAGGGTTTAAGCGCCACGAGATTGGGTTTGATGAGGATGTTTCCGGCGTTTTTCACCGGCCCGAGGTCTTCACGGATCAGGGAGAGGCATTTTTTGATGTTCTCCTTCCTGTCGTCTCCTTTTATAAGTGCGGCTTTTTTCTTATTATTCATGAGCACCCCTGAAATTGTATCAATCTTAAAGCGGCATCGTTAAGTTTACCTTACAGTTGCATAAAAACACCGCCTGCGGGCAGGAGAGTCCGGAGGAAAAGCTTTATCTGCGATACATCCAGGACATATCCCGCAGGGCATATCAACGTCTTTTGGAATTTCACTCTCCGTTACGTCCTGCAACAGGGACATCTTTCCAATATCCCATCGCTTTATAAAGGTTTTACGGCGGACTCTCCTGCCTGCTTATGCAACATTAAGGTTTACCTTACAGTGGCATAAAATTAAAAACTCGCCCTGTTCTTCACATATTCAAATGAGCCGTCATTTGCCCACATATCAAGCAGCGAAGGCTCTTTCAACTGCATCCCCCTGTGCCTTGAAACCGCGACGTAAGCGGCCTTCAGGTCCTTCAGCCCGCTCATGTCGCCCCAGAGCTTTTCAAACTGCGCCACCGGATATACATCCTCCTGGCCGCTTCCCCAGACATATTTCACATCCTTGATGGTCACGTACGTCGGGATTCTTCTCTCAACCCCCCGGACCGCATCGAGTATCTCATCCCGCCTGTTGCCGTCAAGAAGGGTATCCCTGTCAATACCGAAGAACTCCAGCAGGGAGTCGACGGTTATCCAGTTTGTAAGTGTATTATAATAACTTAATTCAAATTCGTCTTCCTCCCGGGGCAGCGCCGTCCCCTCCACGAGCCGGATGTGCCCGTCCACCCGGGCGAGACCTCCGCCCGTGTCTTCAATGCGTCTCGGGGTTACTTCGAATGTAATACACTGCTCCCCGGCAATGTGCATGCCCAGCAGCACAGGTTCAATATACGCCCCCAGTGTATCGATGTTGTGGCATAGAAGATATTTCAGACCGGGATTGTCCCTTATCATGCGCGCGAGGACTCCGTTTTTCAACATGTTGGGGATTTCATACCAGTGTCCCGGGGGATTAAACCTGAGTATGGGGCTGTTTTCGCTGTAGTCTTCGCCCTCCCCCCTTTGTTTCGCCCACTCAATCAGCGCGGCATGAGTATCATCCAGCACCTTCTGTGCGTTGTCATCCAGCTTCTGGCGGAGCTGACCCTCCCAGTGAAATCTCAGGTCCCTCTCCATGGGATAGACCCTGCGGCCGATGGTCTTTGAGGGGGACAGGTGGATGCGGCCGGCACATCCGAAATATGAAAAGCTCCGGAGGTACCGGGCAATGGCGTGGTGGGTCAGGTAACTTGTGGTGAACACATGCTGTATCTCATGGCCCGACAGCATCCCGGTCCGCTTGCTCTTGGCAAGGTGTATCTCAATAAACGTCCTGTATCTTCCGTCCATTTTCACGAAGGGGTTAACGGGTTTGACAACCGCCGCCCCGCGGGACCACCGGCTTCCCATGCCCCCTGCGAATGTGACCACCGCGGCCTCGCGTTTCCTTAAGGCCTCCATTCCGGCTTCATGAAACCGCCGGAAAGCGGAAGGTGCGCCGGATGAGAGGGCGTCCTCATCATCTTCAAAATGCAGTATGTCTCCATACCGGACATCCTCTATCACCGCGGTCCGCGGCAGCCGGTTTTTTGCAAGCCCGATCTCTCCCCTTTTAAGCATGGCCTTCATGTGCTCGTGCGAAGCTGGGTCGAAGCCGTACTTTTCCCTGATTTCTTCCTCGCCCGGGCCTTCTCTTGTGTTTAAATTGATCACCCCCGCAGGCGCCGGGGGCATAACTGGCATCTTTGCGAGGCCCCCGGTGAAGAGCCCGGCCGTGATGCCCTCGTGATTAATCGCAAAGTCATACACAACCGGATCAATAATAAAGGGATATGAAGAGCTGTATACCGCTTTCAGATCGTTCATTATCTCACCGGCCCTTTTTTTGAATACATCCCGTACCCCGGGGTTGACTATAAACGCCATGCCTCCCCCGGACATTCCGCCGAGCATCAGGAAACCGAGGTAATCACCCCTGAATTCATGCCCGAGCCTGTTTATCAGGTCTTCGGTGAATGCATTGTTCACCCATGGAACGACGGGCTGTATGGCCTCTTCCCAGTCCTCTGTCGTTAGCCTGCCGAGTTCCCTCATGTCGCCGGCCTTCAGTGCATCGACTATTTCATCGAACAGGCTGATTCCCTTCAACCTGGCCTGCCACTGCCTTTCATATTTCAGGAGATACTTTTCCGTGACCATTTCGAGTATCGGCCCCACATCCTGTGATATTCCGCCGTGCACGAGCACCATGGAGTCGACTATCTTTTTTTCCACCCCGGGCGGAATATCTTCTTCGGTGAAAACATGATGCCGGGGCAGCAGGCAGCCCCGGCTTACGCCGAACTCGGGATCACCTTCGGCAGCGGCAACGCCCGTAATCAGCTTTATGCCCGGCCAGAGCCCGCCCGAATCCTGCCATCCCCCGCCGGAGCCCCCGAGCCATTCCCCGAGGATCGCCCTTGAGGCCACAATACGCCTGTCCTCTTCCTGCAGGGGACCGGTCAGGTTTCTTATCTGGCCGCTGAATCTCATCAACTGTGTTATGATGGCCGCCAGGAGGGTTGTGCTTACCGCAAGCCTGGAGCCCTTGGGTATGCCGTTCACCCTCGTGACTATCTGAATCCCTCCTGTTTCGCCGGTCAGCCTTTTCAGAATGTCCTGCAGCCGGATATCCCTGTTCTCAAAGCATGGGGGAATGATCCCTGAGGCCACGACACCGGCCTTGAGCAGGGAGAGATGGTCATTGCCGAAATTGAACAGCTCCCGCAGCGTGTGTATCTTCTTGGATGCCCTCAGGTCCGTGGAGACCAGATGTATGACCGGCTCCCGTATAAAACGGCACCAGCATTCACACGGCGGCCTCAGCGGCTCATTGCCGCCGTGGATTCTCAGGTCAACCGACAAATTGACAACCCTGGCGCCTTCCGGGAAATCCATACCGAGAAAAAATATATCCGACCACCCGCTGTGTGAGGGGTCGAGCCTCACGGGTGATGCATCCATACCCACGGGATACAGGCCGGTTACGGGGTCGGGAGCCGTCATCACGGCAGGCACGGAGAACGGATATTCATCCGGGCTGTCGATGTTGTAGAGGTGATGATTCTCCCTGCGCCGGCTTATCGACAGCTTCACCTGATCGATCAGATACTTGAAGGAAAGCTTATAGTACGCATCCGCGACCGCGCTGAACACGGTGCGGTTCCGGACACCTTTGTCATTAATCTCTCTCAAGTATACGGCAATGGATTTTTCGAAATCCCTCGCAAATGCGGCCTTCACCCCGTCAGACGGGATTTTCCCCTGCCCGGGTGTCTTCCGGTCTCTCATGAGGTGAAACCTGTAGATTGCAAACAGGAACAGGGATGCCCTGACTTTGTGGTAGAGATTGTCGGAGGATGTGCGGAAGGCTTCCAGCTCACCGGCGAGTTTCAGTATCTGTCCCCTGTCTTTGTCGTGCAGGAGGGAGTCAATGGAGCGATGGCGGACGGCTTCATCTTCGCTCACTATTGTTTCGACAAGCACGTTGGACATAGGCGGATTCAGTATTTTAACATATTGTCAGTGTTACATAAAACTTAACCCTGATGTCGCACAAGCCGGCAGGGGAGTCCGGCGTAAAACCTCCGGACTCTCCTGCCCGCGGGCGGTGGTTTTATGCCGCTGTAAGGTTACACTTAATGTCGCCCATAAGACAGGCGGGCGGGAGCGCAAGATCATGAAGGGCAAATCAGTATATCCGGCAAAGATAACACGCCCCGTTTATGCGGAAGTGCTGAATCGCGAGAGGTTGTTCCGCCTGCTTGACGGCAAACGCAACAGGCCTGTCATCTGGATAACGGGTCCTCCGGGTTCGGGGAAGACCACTCTCCTCAACAGTTATATAGATTCCAGGAGACTTCCATGCCTGTGGTATCAGGTTGATGAGCATGATTCCGATACAGCCACATTCTTTTATTACATGGGGCTGGCGGCAAAGAAAGCCCGTCCCCGGAGGCGGCAGCCCCTGCCCGTTCTGACGCCGGAATACCGGAAATCCATCCCCGCTTTCACAAGGCGGTACTTCGGGGAGCTTTTCAGCAGGCTTGGGCAGCCGTTTGTGATAGTGCTTGACAACTATCACGAGGCGGATCGCCGGTCGTTACTGCACGTGGTTATGAGAGAGGGTCTCTCATGTATTCCCGAAGGGGTCAATGTTGTAATTATCAGCCGTGACAGCATGCCGAAAGAGCTTGTGCGCCTCAGGGTCAATGGAATGGTTTCCCTCCTTGCATGGGAAGACCTGCAGCTCACCCTTGACGAGGCAGAGGGCATCATCCGTATCAGGAGGGATGTCCCAAGGGAAACGGCTGAAACTCTCCACCGCCGGTCATCCGGATGGGTGGCCGGGCTTGTGCTCATGCTTGAGAGGGGAGACACAGGCGGCGGGGAATATCAGTACCCTGAAAGCGCCTCCCATGATGAGATATTCGACTATTTCGCCAATGAAACATTTGACGATGCCGATGCGGAGAGCAGGGAGTTCCTGCTGAAGACATCCGTGCTTCCCGTGATGAACCCTGATATGACCATGAAACTCACGGGACTGGACCGTTCCGCCGGGATACTCGCGGCCCTGTATCAGAGAAACTATTTCATTGCCAAACGGCCCGGGGCCGAGGACAAGTATCAATATCATCCGCTTTTCAGGGAGTTCCTCCTTTCCTGTGCGTACAGGGCATATCCCCGCAAAGAACTCCGCAGATTGAGGCGGAAGGCCGCCCTGCTACTGGAGGATGCCGGAGAGACGGAGGAAGCGGCCCACCTCTACATCGTTTCAAGGGACCGGCGGGGGCTTGCAAATCTCATCATGAAGCATGCGGAGGGGCTTGTTGCACAGGGCAGAAACCAGATGCTCGGGCAGTGGATCAGGAGCCTTCCGGAAGAGTTTCTCGACAATGCTCCATGGCTCCTTTTCTGGCTTGGCGTATGCGAGTTGCCTTTTGATTCACCGGTGAGCCGCGTCCTGTTTGATCGGGCCTACAGGCGATTTGCGGCACAGGAGGACGTCAGCGGAATGTTTATGTCCTGCTGCGGGGCGGTTGATGCGGTTTTATATGAACAGGCGGATTTCAAATTGCTTGATAAGTGGATAGCCGTGCTTGAAGGGCTTTTCCGCTCCGGCCACCGTTTCCCCTCCACGGAGACAAAAAGCCGAGCGATATCCAGCATGTTTATATCCCTGCTGATGAGACAGCCCTCTCATCCTGAAATTGAAGAGTGGGCGCAGCGCGTTCTTGCCGCCTGCCGTGAGGTCAGGGACCCCGGTCTCAGGATATTGTCGGAGGTTGATGTGTCGCTGTATTACCAGTGGACGGGCCGGTTCTCAAAGGCGGAAGAGGTAATCGCCCCGCTCAGGAGCCTGGCGCGGGACGGGCGCGTCTCACCCCTGGCCTTTACAACATTGAAGGCGTTCGAGGCGATGTGCTACTCGCTTAAGGGCATGCACAGCCTGTGCCTTGAGACGGTTTCCGAGGGACTCGGCGTTGTGCGGAGCAGCGGTGTGGATACGATGTTGCTGCAGCTTCTGATGCACGGAGCATCCGGCTGCCTCGGTACCGGCGACCTGGAGGGGGCAAGGAGGCTGTTTGAAGAGGCGGAGGGGAAAGCGGGAGATTCGCAGATCATGAACACAGCATACTACCGGTATTTGCTGGCATGGGAGGCCATGCTCCGCCATGACCTGCTGAATGCCTTTGAACATATAAGCATAGCCCTTGACCTTGTAGTCACGGCAGGATTCCCTTTCATGGAGGCCATGATCCGCTATGCAATGGCACAGGTGCTGTTTGAGCGCGGCGAACATCACGAGGCGGCTGAAGCCCTCTCCACGGCATGCGGGATCGGGCGCGGCATGAAGAGCCTCATGATAGAGTATATGTGCCTCGTGTCCGGGGCATATTTTGCGCTTGCCACAGGGAAAAAACGCAACGCCCTCGGTTTTCTCAGGCAGGCGATGGCCCTGGGCAGAAGACACGGGCTTGTTTATTTCATCTTCTGGCGGCCCCGTGTGATGGCCCGGCTGTGTGTCGGCGCGCTGGAGGCCGGAATAGAAAGAGAGTATGTCATTGATCTTGTAAAAAGGCACAACCTCATCCCCGACACACCCCCCCTTCATGTCGAGGACTGGCCCTGGCCTGTAAAAATATACACCCTCGGCCGGTTCGGCCTGCTCGTAAACGGAAGACCGGTGCGTTTCCTGAAGAAGGCCCGGCAGAAACCGGTAGCCCTGCTGAAGGCCTTGATCGCATTCGGCGGCAGAGGGGTCGGCACGGGCAGGCTCATCGACGCACTCTGGCCCGATACATACGGTGATGCCGCTGTCAGCGCCTTTACAACCACGCTCCAGCGGCTGCGCGGGATACTCGGCAACGAGGCGGCGATCCGTGTCGGTAAAGGCAAGGTGACCCTGGACCATCTATACTGCTGGGTGGATGCATGGGCATTTGAAAGAATCCTCTCGGAGATCGAGACAAGGGTCAGGAGCACGAAGAGCCCCGGAAAGGTGTTTGAATTATTCGAGAAGGCCCTGTGCATGTATAAGGGCGATTTTCTCGGGGAAGATGCGGAGTTTCACTGGACATTCTCCATGCGGGAACGTCTCAGGAACAGATTTCTGCGGCATATTGCAGGTACGGGGGAATACCTCCGGCAGAACGGTCAATTTAAAAGGGCGATAGAATGTTGCAGGAGGGGGCTGGAAGTGGATCCGCTTGCAGAGGAGCTGTACCAGCAACTCATGAAGTGTTACGCCCGCCTGGGCTACCGCGGTGAAGTGAAAAAGACCTATTACAGTTGCCTGAATGCACTCTCCGGCGTCCTTCGCGTAAAGCCCTCACCCGAGACCGAGGCGGTCTACAGGGAAAGCATGAAATAACCGGTTCACCCCCTCCCCGGCCCTTCCGCAATAATCCCCCTGCCTCATACCCGGCGGGCCCCTGAACTCCGGCCGGGGTTTTTACGGCAGACCACCCTGCCGGTTTATGTGGCATCAAGGTTATATCGGGGCTTTCTGTGACCTGTTTGTGACATCCCGTATGGTAAAAAATAACCAACACCACATTGAGTGATTGAAATACCCGTCGGTTTCAGCAGGAAAGGGGGGTATCCGGTCATGAAAAAGGTATTGTTTTTATTCACGGCAACGGCGATGCTGCTGCTTTTCAGCCTCAATTCATCTTATGCTGTAACCATCAGCTTTGACCCTGTAGATCAGGATGTGCTCTCAGGTGAGCAAGCCTTTGTGGATATTGTTATATCGGGGCTGGGAGATTATACACCACCTTCTCTTGGCATGTTTGATCTTGATATCCTTTTTGATCCGACTGTGCTTTCTTTCAACAGTGCAGTCTACGGCGATCCCGTACTTGGAGACCAGCTGGACCTATCGGGATTTGTAAGTTACACTAATACCATTCCCGAATATGGCAATGTTAATCTCTTTGAGCTTTCTTTTGATTCCCCTTATGATCTGGATACATGGCAGGCGGGGAGTTTTACCCTTGCAACCCTTAGTTTTGATACCCTTGCCTTAGGGTCAAGTTCTTTAGATGTCTATATCAATTCCCTATCTGATGCCTGGGCAAGTCCTCTTTATGCTACTGTGCAGAGTGGAAATGTCAATGTGGTTCCTGAGCCCGGCACTTTACTGCTTGTGGGAAGTGGTCTGGCAGTAATAGGGTTTTTAAGAAAAAGAAAGAAGCAGTAAAAGACTGCAAATTACTTGTGAGTATTTAGAAATTCATCAGGAGACAGTGCTGTGAGGAGTAAAAATGAAAAAATGGAATCTTACCGGAATTCAAAGGTATTGTATTAAAGGTCTGTTTGTTTTTCTCACACTCATCTTTACAGCCATTCCATTATCTGCGGTTACCGGGGACCTTGATAACGATGATGATATAGACAGAGATGACGTACGTATCCTTCTGCAGTATCGGAACCAGTCTTCAGAAAATTGCCCTGAATGTGATATCGACGGTGACGGTGTAATCACAGGGCTTGATGCAAGGAAACTTGTCCTTCTGTGTACACTCCCCGGATGTGAGATTGTCTCTCATGAAAACCAGCCGCCTGTTGCAAATGCAGGGGAGGACAGGATTTTAGTTCTCCCTGAGGGAGAGACTGCAACAGATGTTCAGCTTGATGGAAGTGCTTCCAGTGATCCTGACGGCACCATAACGCGGTACATATGGACAGGAGACCCTGACCCTGAGGATCTGGTGACCCCCGTACTCTCTCTATCTCAGGGGTTTTATACCTTTACTCTTGTTGTAAAGGATGAGAAAGGATCGGAGAGTACCCCTGACAGTGTCGCAGTCACAGTGCTCGGTATCCCGGAGGTTATCCCTCCTCCCCGGGTAAGTTCCGGGCAGACGGTTATTCTTCGCGGACGTACTGTACCCGGTGTAAATGTTATCGTAAGGGGTGGAGCGGAGGAGACATACGGGCAGGCGCATCCTGATACGGGTTATTTTCAGGTGTCTGTCCGGCTCAACGGCGGGGAGAATCACCTTGGTGTATATGCCGAATATAATGGGGTGGAGAGTAATCCTGCCCATGTTGATGTTAAACAAACCGCGCCGGGTCTCGTCCTTGAGAGAGTCTCTCCGGATACCGGACAGTCAGGCTCGATACTGAACCTCACAGGCAGGGGCTTCACCCCTGATAAGAATGTGATGGGGGTTTATTTCAAGGGAACTGAACAGGGGGCCGCAGGATTTGTGCTTGAAGCCACTGAGACCATCATGAAGGTCGTTGTTCCATTTGTGTTTCTGAATACGGATGAAGAGATTCAGGTCTATGTGTACAGCGACACAGATGTGTCCAATTCCCTTCCCTTCAACGTAGTCCCTGCGGTCGATCCCACACCGGATGTTCAGGGCAACGAACTCTCAGAAGAATTTGACCTCTTGATTCTCAAGACACAGAGGACACTCGGAAAAATGGAGCAACTCGTAAAGCCCTATGTGCCTGAGGAGACATGGAATAAGATTGAGGAGAATTTAAATCGTATCATCACCTTCCTGGAGGACGTGAAGGTCTCCTTCCCCACTGATTATGACCCGCAGATGCTTTCAGCACTGGATTCAATATTCGGCAGTGACATCTTTATCCTCATAAACGGAAAGCTCGACCTGATAAATGAGATTCTAAGCCATTCCACAACGGGAGAGGCTATCTGCAATGTCGGTGAAGTCCTCGGAATACTGAATGATATTATAGGAATCCTGCGCTGGGTCGATCGTGCATTGATAGCAGGCGAGGCGATCTGCTTTTTCGTCTGTCAGCCTGCTTTGCCTGTATTAGAGACCGCAAGACAGATTGTCGAGGGGGTTCTTGATATACTCTATATAATCAGGGATATCCTCAATCTTGTCCCAACACAGGCAGATGCTGCAAGCTGGTATATTGATGCGGTCGGTCCTTATGAAGGTGTGGACCCTCGCATCCTGTTTACCGGCACCTCGGACACACTCGGTCTCTATACCGATTTTTCTAATGGCGGATTCAATAGATTTATAGGCAGGATTTCTACAATCGGCAGGGTGGTGCTTGACCTCCTTGATATAGATGTCGGCAGGATAACCATTGAGGATGTAAATGTTCCGTCAACCGCTCAAAGTTTGAACACCTCTCTTGTAAGTAATATTACCACCGGAGACAATCCTGATATCGGTGCAGACATCCACACACTCCGGGTCTATGATCTGCCTGAAGGCACGGACAGGATGGATGTCAGTATTGATGTCCAGGGTTCCTGCGGTCCTTATCACTACCCTGACAGACTCTGTATGACTCCTGAATGTCTGGCAGACCCTCCCGAGTATCCCGAGCATTTCGAGACCACGGTCATTGAGGCGCCGATTATCGATGGAATGTACTGGCATGATATCTATGGTGGATGGTATGTCTGGGGACTCGGGTTTAGTACCATGTGCGGCGATGTGTTCAAAGTCTACTGGAACGGTGATGAGGTCGATTGTACCTGCATAGCTGAACTTGATACGGACTCATTTGTGACTCAGTGCACCTCCATTTTTGATGATCCCGGCAGGATGGAACTTAAACTGGTTGATCGTGATGATCCATACAATCAGGATTACTGGAGAAAAGGCCCTTCAGTAAGCACCGGATTACCTCCATGGAAGGACCTTGTCATTCATAAGATTATTCCCTCAAGTGGTTACATAGGCGATAGAGTATCAATAATTGGCGATCACTTCAGCCCTCATCCAGAGGATATGGTTGTAAGGTTCGGGGTCAATGACTGGTATCCAGGAGAGTCTCCCACGCACCCGGTTGAGATTGTTTTGGGTGTAGAGATTGGCCAGGGGGCACCCTATGATCGACTTACATTCATAGTGCCGGAGGAGCTTCGCAGACTTCAGGGTGAAAATCTGAAAGTGAGTCTCATGCTGGATGTTGATTATGGGAGGGATGGGCAGTTTGCCGGGGAATTTGCCCTTAAGGGTGTCGAGAGTGCCGCCTGGGCGGACCAGGACTTGATTGCATTTGGAAAACCGAACGGTTACATCAGATCTGCAGTGGTCAGTGACATAACAGGTGACGGAGTCAATGACCTGATTGTAGGTGTCTCACAGGACCAGTCCGGACCGGGGCAGTACATGGGGGCAGTATATATAGCCTTCGGTCCTGTAGAGGGGGTTTCCCTGCCCACGGGACAGCAATACATGGACCTGGATATAAATGCCACGGATATCTACTGGGATGTGGTCATTTCGGGAGATTATACAGCCTGCTATTCTCCGGACAGCAATTTCTGCCAGCGTATCGGAAACTCACTTGCCACAGGGGACATAAACGGGGATGGCATAAATGACTTACTCATCGGAAGCACAGACCTGAACGAGGAGGGCTCTCATCTTTTAAATCCCGACACTTTTCAAGATACACATCAAGATGTTGGATCCAAAGGCCACACTGGCGGTGCTGCCTATATCTATTATGGACGCCCGAGGGAACAGTGGAATCGCTGGTATGATATCCCCTATGGTGAATATGATATTCGTATCAGAGGAGATAACTTTCGGGAATTGGGCTATCAGGTTGCGGTGGCCAGTCTAAACGGTGACAATTACGGGGATATTATCGTCTCCGCACCACGACAACCCTTCAACCCCGGTCAGCCCGATATAGACTGGTCAGGAAAGGTCTATGTCATCTTCGGCAATAATGAATTGCCGCAAAACATTATAGTAGATAATATTCCTTCATCTATAGACGGTGTGGTCATAACGGGCGAGAGTGAGTGGCAGAGGATATTCACTACAGAATATAAGGGGGATGGCCTTGGTGAAGGGATAGCCGTTGGCGATATCAACGGAGATGGCCTGGATGATCTGGTGGTTGGCGCCCCCCGATATTACAGGAGTTATGACAGCTTCCTGAGGAAGGGTGCTGCATTTATCTTTTATGGCAGAAATGATTTCGGCGGAAGTGACAGGGTTCTGAATGCATATACTTACAATGGAGAACAGTATGTGGTGGTCTTTGGTCCAGAGTTTGGAGAATCGTATCACGATGCTACACCCGGATGGGAGGTTGGAAAGGCAATGCTGATAACCGACCTGGATGGGGATGGAAAAGGGGAGTTGATTCTTGGAAGTCCTGGAGAGTTTCTTGATTATGAATATACAGTGGGTGGAGGATGGTCCGGGTCTCCTGTTACTGAAAAGATACAGGAATCCCGGATAGGGATGGTATACATCTTTTCAGGCAGTCAGTTCCCGGCAGGGATAATAAGACCTGTATCTGATACAGGAGTAAGAGAAGCTCACAGTGCAATGGCGAAGATATACGGTTCAACCGTGCTCTCAAGATTCGGGGCAGCTCTGGCTGCCGGTGATATCAATGGCGATGGGTACGAGGATTTACTGGTTGGCGCCCCTGGCAGAATAAGCTCAGAGGTTCCGGGCAGTGTGTGGGGCTTTTACGGCTCGGATACACTCCCTTCTGGAACGATCCATCTTACAGACCGCTCAGGTGTCCCTGAGGATTTCATGTTCAAAGGCGACCAGGCACATCCCGGCTGGAAACAGGGTTTCGGCACATTTATCACTATCGGAGACCTTAACCCCTTTGCAGGAAACGATGTGCTTATTATTGACCCCCTTGCAAGGGCCCCGGAACCTTTCGAGCAGGGTACATGGCGGGATTACTCGGGCATGCTCTATGTGTTCTATGAAGGGGACAAGGGACAATGGCCCCTCACTGTTTATCCTGAGACTGTCACCATGGACAGGTGCAATGACCGACAGGTGTTCAAGATATTTGGTGGTTCTCCACCCTACAGCGTATATCCGGTCAATATTATTCCTGCTGAAGCAGATCTGGATTATCAATATCGTGACACTTTCATGATAAAAATTAATGATTGTGTGCCTTCTGATATACAGTCCGTAGGCGTTTTCATAAACGATCAGAATCTTAATCCTCTTACCATTGCCGTTAACTTCACTCTACCCGATATCTCCGCCATCCCCGCAAGCATAGACTTTGGAGACGTTACAGGTGATTATACACGGACTCAGGATGTTGCAATTACAAATACAGGAGAGGCGGATTTACGGATATTTTCCATATACCTGACCGGTTCAACATCTTTAAGCCAGACTAATGACTGTCCGGGGATACTACCGCCTCAGGGAAGCTGTACCGCAACCATTACACTTACACCAACTATTGCAGGCATTCACGGAGGCACATTACACATAAAGTCCAATGATCCGGATGAGGGAATATTTGATGTAAACATAGCTGCAAATGTTATAGCAAGACCTGATATACAGGTGACGCCTGACAGTATAGAGTTCTCTGCCGTCCCACTTGGCACCACCCAATCACGGGACATAACAATAGCAAACACAGGACTTGCCGATCTTCATATCCGTGAAATATCTGTCGGCACGTCGATTCATTACTCCCGGACGAACAACTGTCCATCCGTCCTTCCGCCTGGAGGGAATTGTACTGTAACCGCAACTTATGATCCGGTCAGTCAGGTGTATGTCACCCACTGGGCGGACCTTACCATCCTCTCGGATGACCCTGATGAATCCGAGGTTCATGTAAGCCTGTCAGGTTACGGTATTCCGCCATTCATGTCTGTTGAGCCTGCATCCATAGACTTGGGCGTAACTGAAGTTGAGGCAATGCTTACCATTCAAAACACAAGCGACACAGACATGCTGAACTGGAGCATTACTGATGATCTGCCCTCATGGCTTTCAGTCTCCTTAATGAGTGGTGAGACAGCCCCCGGAGTATTCGAGAGGCTTGTAGCAAGTGTCGACCGTACAGGGCTTGAGCCAGGCGTATATCAGCATACAATTTCCGTAACATCAAACGGCGGGAGCGCGAAGGTTAACGTAACCATAATGGTTGTTCCGCCTCTGTTGTTATCACCGTCGGTTGCTCTGATAGATCAATGTGGTGATCAACAGGGATTCTCCGCAAGTGGCGGTGTTCCACCTTATACCTTTGAATTGATAGGCACAGGTAATGAGGCTGTGCCTGATTCAATCAATCTTATTGATAATGGAAATGGTACCGCAATCGTAAACATTCAGCCGTGTAATATCAGTTATGAGACTGATGCAATGGTGGCAGATTCCACATTAGTGGAAAGCGGTAGTATCATGAACTATCCAATGGGTATTGATCTCCATCAGAAAGTTCCCTCAGATATAAAAGTCATAGATACAGGGCAAACAGTATATTCTCAGTGCGGTGGCACTGCCGTGACTCTGAGGGTAACGGATAGTATCGGGTTAGAGGCAACTGCTACTGTTAGTATTGAAGGAGATAACACCTGGTCTAAGGCGTTTGGGCCTATGAATGCCAATTATGTTGAACAGACATCTGATGGTGGATTCATAATAGCCGGAACCACCACTCAGTACGACAATGACAATGTCAGGGATATCAGGGCAATCAAACTTTCTGCAAATGGGAAGGTGGAATGGGATAAACAACTATGGTATCCGGCTCATCAGGGTGCTCTTGAGATCCATCAGATATCTGATGGTGGATACATCCTGCTGGGTGGCAGTATTAAGGTTAATGAAGCGGGTCCGCTCGTCATAAAACTCGATGAAAACGGAAACATAATATGGAATAAAGTGGTTAACGGAGCGATGATATATGGGTTGATGGATTATGATATAGGACATACCTCTTTTACCTCGATAAGGCAGACAATGGATGGAGGATATGTATTGATCGGCAGACTGGAAATATACATTCGAGATCAGGAAAGATGGCAGGATGGCATCATGCTACTGAAACTCGGCAGTAATGGTCAGACACAGTGGTGGAAGTTCCATCATCAGGGCGATTTAAGCGATTCAGGGATTTCAGATTTTAAACAAACTGCTGATAGCGGGTTTATTGCTGTTGGGTGGATAACTGAAAATAAGTATAGTGGATTGCCTTCCACTCCCGTGTTAATCGGATTTGATAATGACGGGGAAATACAATGGATTAAGGGATATAATTCGACAGTTTACGAAAACATTTATTTCTCATCCATAGAGACAACAAATGATAATGGATATGTTATTGCCGGTACAGTTACTGTCCAGCCCTCTGGAGAATTGCCACCAGGGGTGGTTCCGGTGGGAGAGGGTGAATTGCCACCTGGTGAAGGTGAAGAATGGCCATATCTTAGAGAAACGCATCTGATTATTATAAAAACGGATAGCAACGGCACGATTTTATGGCAGAAAGAATATCTGAATGTCGATGATGTTGATGGTAATCCCTATATTCAAACGACCGGTGACGGCGGATACATTATAGGAGCCAATCTCTTTCCTCCCTCTTCTAATAATCAGGATGCATGGGTACTTAAGATTGATTCAGCCGGCGATATCCAGTGGCAAAAGGCATATGGTACCGCACATTATGATGTGATAAACGTTATAAAAAAGATTACTGATGGCGGCTACATTGCTTCCGGAAGTACCCGTTCTTTCGGCTCAGGGTCTACCTGGAATGATATGTGGATACTGAAGATCGATTCCAGTGGATCCTGTGCTTGCTTTCAATGAGATGTCTTCTTAGTTATCAAAATATACCTTGCAGTGGCATAAAAACATCGCCTGCGGGCAGGGAAGTCCTTTATCTGCGATTCCTTCAGGAAATATCCCGCACGGCGTTTAGTGGCTGTTACCCCGGAGCCATGGCCGGCTTTTTCATCCCGATCCTGTAACGCTCTATCAGTTCATCACCGGCGGGCCGGACACGGAGATAATGTTTCCTGCCGTTTTCCGAGACCGCCACGTTCACTTCCGGAAGTTTTTTCGCATCGGAGTACCGCGCGCACAGAGACGCCGCGACAGCCAGCCCGTCACCTGTTGCATAGCCCCGCATCAGGGTCAGTGGGCTCCCGAATCCTTCCACCCTCAGGAGGCGGTCCCCCGGACCGGCGAGTGATGCGATGGCGGAGTTTTCCTCCCTGTTTCTTCCCACGATAATCTTGCAGTCAGGGGAGTACCTGAAATGCCTGCCGAGCCTCAGGAGGTTGATGTCCGTGTGCCCGGGGTCTTTGTCATGCTCCAGCAGGTCCCTTAGTCTGGCCGAATAATTGGGCTCTGTAAGGAGGCATCCCCCCGCAGGCGCAGGGTATTCCGTCAATCCGAATTCCTCTGCGAGGGCCATCTGCGGCTTTCTTGAACGCCCGCTGAAATCCAGCAGCATTTCCCTGTTGACCAGCCCTTCCCGCTCGGGTATGGTAGGATTGAGTAATTTTGCGCTCAGGGGCCTGAGGACTATGCCCCTCACGCCTGCGGCCTTGTCGATCATGGGGAAACACTCCCTTCTCTGGCTCATGGGTCTCTGGCCGAGGACCTCGCCGGTGATGATAAAGTCGGCGTTCAGGAGCTTCATGAATTCCCTTGCCTCCTTCAGCATGAGAATCCTGCAGTCGATGCATGGATTCATGTTTTTGCCGTGGCCGTGCTCGGGATTTTTCACTATTTCAAGGAACTTGTCCGACAGGTGCGAGAGCTTGACCCGGAAACCGAACTTTACTGAAGCGGCGAACGGGTCCTTTGAACAGGATGACTTGTCGCCCACATCGCAGCCGAAGTGATTTAAGAAGGTCACGGCCGTTACCTCGACACCCTGCCGCATCATCACGAGTATGGCCAGTGTGCTGTCAAGACCGCCTGAATATAATGCAACCGCCTTTGCCATAACATGTATCTCCGGGTTTGCCTTGCACTTGTTTTAAAACACCGGCGCCGGGCAGGCCCCCGCTGCCCGTTTATGCAACACCGGGGTTTAATGATACGTGATAATCTGTAGATGATAAATTTTACAATTATTCGCTCTCGAGTTTCAATAATCTTGAACTAAAACCGCGACTGTTGTAAAGTATTCTATGCATAAGGCGGTTGCAATAATTCCGGCAAGATTCAATGCAGCCCGCTTCCCTGGAAAACCCCTTGCACTGCTGAAAGGCAAACCAATCATACAACATGTTTTCGAGCGGGTATCGGATGCAGGCCTTGTTGAGGAGGTTATAGTTGCAACGGATGATAAAAGGATTTTTGATGCCGTGACCGCTGCCGGGGGCAGGGCGGTTATGACATCGGGGGCGCATGCCTGCGGGACCGACCGGATTGCGGAGGTTGCAAGAGCTATGGAATGCGATATAATAGTAAACGTGCAGGGAGATGAACCGTTTATAATGCCCGGGATGGTTGATGACACCGTCATGCTCCTGAGGGATGATGAAAAGGCATCCATGAGCACCCTTGCCGTGAGGATAGACAACCGCGCGGATATCCTTTCCCCCGACGTGGTCAAGGTCGTTACGGACAATGAGGGATACGCCCTTTATTTCTCGCGTTCGCCGATTCCGTATTACAGGGATGAGTGGAAGGACCTAGGCGGCATTTCATTTTCTCCCCGCAACACCGCGGTTTTCAAGCATATCGGTATTTACGGTTTTAGGAAGGAAGCGTTGATGAGTTTTACGTCAGCGCCGAGATGCAGGCTCGAGGAGATTGAAAAGCTCGAACAGTTGAGGGCACTGTCCTGCGGGATGAAAATAAAGGTCAAGGAGACCGTGTATAATACCTTCGGCATTGATACCATTGAAGATCTGAGGAAAGCGGAGAAATGACAAAGTATATTTTTGTGACGGGCGGTGTTTTGTCATCCCTCGGAAAGGGCATCGCGGCGTCCGCCATAGGCGCGCTCCTGGAGGCGCGGGGGCTCAGGGTGACCATACAGAAGCTGGACCCTTATATCAACGTCGACCCGGGCACCCTCAGCCCTTTTCAGCACGGCGAGGTCTTTGTCACCGACGACGGGGCGGAAACAGACCTGGACCTCGGGCACTACGAGAGATTCACATCCACGCGCATGTCCCAGAAGAACAACTATACCACAGGCAAGATTTACTATAATGTGCTGCTCAAGGAGAGAAGGGGGGATTACCTCGGAGACACCGTCCAGGTGGTCCCGCATATCACGGATGAGATAAAAAACTCCATCAAGGCCGTCAATGACGGTTTTGATGTTGTTATTGTCGAGATAGGCGGAACCATCGGGGATATCGAGAGCCTGCCGTTTCTTGAGGCGATCAGGCAGTTCAGGTATGATGTGGGAAAGAGCAACGTGATTTACATACATCTCACGCTTGTGCCTTATATAAGCACCGCGGGCGAACTCAAGTCAAAGCCCACGCAGCACAGCGTAAGGGAACTGAGGGCCATCGGCATCCAGCCCGACATCCTGATATGCCGGACGGACAGGCCCCTGTCCCCGGCGGTTAAGAAGAAAATAGCGCTGCACTGCAACCTTGACATGGAGGCCGTCATCGCCGCAAGGGATGTTGAGTCCATCTACGAGGTGCCCATTATACTGAACGAGGAAGGCATCGACAGCCTGATAGTGGAAAAATTCCAGTTGCAGACGCGGGAACCGGACCTGTCGACGTGGCATAATGTGATAAAAAAAATCAGGGAGCCGGTTGACACGGTGACCATAGCGCTTGTGGGGAAATATGTGGGATTGAAGGATTCATACAAGAGCCTGATAGAGGCCCTGTTTCACGGCGGCATCGCCAATAATGTGAAGGTTGACATCCAGTGGGTTGAGGCAGAGGAGATAGAGAATTACGGTGCCGAGAAATTCCTCGCCGATGTCGACGGAATACTTATCCCCGGCGGTTTCGGCGAAAGGGGCATCCAGGGCAAAATAGACGCGGTGGCATACAGCAGGAAGAAGAAGATACCGTTTCTCGGCATCTGCCTCGGCATGCAGTGCGCTGTGATAGAGTTCGCCCGGAATGTCTGTAGGATGGATGGTGCAAACAGCACGGAGTTCGATAAAAACACCCCGTATCCGGTAATTTATCTCATTGAGGAATGGTATGACTTCAGGAACCGGACGGTGCAGAGAAGGGACCTCAACTCGGACAAGGGCGGCACCATGAGGCTCGGGGAATACCCCTGCGTGCTGGATGAAAACTCCACCGCATTCAACACATACGGCACAAAAGAGATTCATGAGCGTCACAGGCACAGGTATGAGTTCAACAACAAGTACAAGGAAACGCTCGAGAAAAACGGGCTGAAGATAAGCGGCATGAGCCCTGACAAGCAGTTGGTGGAGATAATAGAGATCGAAGGCCATCCGTGGTTTTTCGGCTGCCAGTTCCATCCGGAATTCAAGTCAAGGCCCCTTGAGCCGCATCCCGTCTTCAGGGCGTTCATAGGCGCTGCATTCAGAGAGAAGAAGCTGTTGTTCCAAAATCCCGATATTGAAAAAATGGAGGTGCTGAATGAGTGAGATCATTGATGTCACGGCAAGGGAGATTCTCGACAGCAGGGGGAATCCCACGGTTGAGGTCGATGTCGTGCTTGAGACAGGCGCACACGGAAGGGCCGCCGTTCCCTCGGGAGCTTCAACGGGACAGAGGGAGGCGCTTGAGCTGAGGGACAAAGACAGGCGTTATTCGGGAAAGGGAGTCCGCAAGGCTGTAAGGAACGTAAATGAAAAGATAGCGCCGAAGGTAGTTGGCATCGAGGCTGCCGAGCAGGCGTTTATCGACAACCTCATGATTAAACTCGACGGGACCGAAAACAAGAGCAGGCTCGGGGCAAACGCCATTCTGGGCGTGTCTCTCGCTGTGGCAAGGGCCGCGGCGCTGGAGGCGGGGCTTCCGCTGTACAGGTATATCGGCGGCGCAGGCGCAAGGGAGCTTCCAGTGCCGATGATGAATATACTCAACGGCGGCGCACATGCCGATAATAATCTGGATATACAGGAATTCATGATAATGCCGGCCGGCGCCGGGCGGTTCAGCGAGGCCCTGAGGACGGGATCGGAGGTCTTCCACAGTCTCAGGTCCATCCTTAAATCAAAGGGACTCAGCATATCCGTGGGCGATGAAGGGGGATTCGCCCCTGACCTGAAATCCAATGAAGAGGCGATCGTCCTGATTATGGAAGCAATCGGAAAGGCGGGGTACAAGCCGGGCAGGGACGTGTTTATCGCCCTTGATGCCGCGGCATCCGAATTTTACAACAGGGGCAAATACCGTTTTGAAGGGAAGTCGGTGGGCTCGGATTACCTGGTGGATTATTACGGGCAACTGATAGAAAAATATCCCGTGGTGTCCATTGAGGACGGGCTGTCTGAAAATGACTGGGACGGCTGGGAGGCAATGACGGAAAGAATAGGCGGAAAGGTGCAGATTGTAGGCGACGATATTTTTGTGACGAACCGTGAGATATTCTCAAGGGGAATGGAGAGGGGTATCGCCAATTCGATCCTGATCAAGTTAAACCAGATAGGCTCTCTGACGGAGACGATAGATACCATGGAGACTGCGAAAAGGGCGGGATATACGTCCGTGGTGTCACACAGGTCAGGTGAAACCGAGGATACGACGATTGCGGACCTGTCCGTTGCAATGAATACAGGGCAGATCAAAACCGGTTCCGTCTCGAGATCCGAGAGGGTTGCGAAATACAACAGGCTGCTGAGGATCGAGGAAGAACTCGGCGCGGCCGCGGTTTACCGCGGCGGGGACGTGTTTTACAGCGTGAAATGAGGGGTCCGGTTAAATGCGTAACGTAAGGCGCAGGCAGGTTCAGCAGAGCAGGAAGAGGAGACAACTGGCCTTTGTTACATTTGCCGTCCTGCTCTCCATCTACCTGATGGTCAGTCTGATCATCGGGGAAAACGGCCTCGTGAGATACATGAAGCTCCGGGATGTAAGGGATAAACTCCTGATGGAGACCGCGGCGATTGAAAAACAGAACAAAGAGATGAGGAACAGGATAGAGACCCTGAAAAAGGACCCAGCCCTTATCGAGGAATTCGCCAGGGAATACGGTCTCACGAAAGAGGGCGAAATTATTTTCAAGTTTGAAGACGGTCGGTAGTCTCCGGGAGGTTTTATGTACGAGCTAATGGTGGAATCACAATTTTCCGCAGCGCATCAACTCAGGGGATATAAAGGCAAATGCGAAGAACTGCACGGCCATAACTGGAGGGTGCAGGTAACGGTCTCCTCGGAAAGGCTGGATGATGCCGGAATGGTTATAGACTTCCACGAGTTGAAGAAGATAACAAACGAGGTTATCGCCTCTCTGGATCATTCATTTTTAAATGAAGTCTTTCCATTCACCGAAAAGAATCCTTCTTCCGAAAATATCGCCAAGTGGATATTCGAGTCGATCAGGAAACGGATCGGAAAGGACAGGTGCGACATATCCTCGGTTACGGTATGGGAAAACGAGGGGGCTTCGGCAACGTATTTCGAATCATAACCTTACAGCGGCATAAAAACACCGCCCGCCGGCAGGAGAGTCAGGTGGTCTTAGGTTGGACTCTCCTGCCGGTTTATGCAACATCAATGCCTACTCGGATTCCCCGCCCAGGCTTATCCGCGTGCTGAAAGGCACGATGATCTCCCCGCCGTTGTTGTCGCTTATGGATACCTTTATGTCATAAACGCCCTCATTTTCCGAAGAGACGTTCCATGTGATCATGCCCGTGGCCGGGTCAATGCTCATGCCCTCGGGGCTCTCCTTCAGTGCATACGTGAGCTTGTCGCCGTCGGGGTCAGTGGCGGCGACCTGGTATTTATAGATGTTGCCGTCCAGGTAAGGTTGTTTTGCCGAGAAAACCGGGGGGGAGTTGAATATCTCCGTTTTGAGCCTCACGGTCTGTCCGTAATCATCGCCGTCAAAAGGAGTAACTTCCACGGTGATTATATCTCCCCTCTTAAGGTCTCCGTCGAGAAATTCCTCCTCACCCGCAAACTTGCCGTTTACGGTCCATTTGTATTTGAATGTCACATTATCGCCGTCAATGTCTCTGGTTTTTATATTAACTATTACGGTTGAGTCGGCCCTCGGCATGGCGGGCGACAACTCGGCTCTGAGCGTCACGGGGGGTGTATTTTTTATTGTTATTTCATTTGAAGGCAATCTCTTTTTGCCTTTGACCACCACCGCGCGGACAATGTCCCCCTTTCTTAATTCTTCTGAGGCAAAACGGGTTCCCTTTGCGGATTCGACCCTGGTATCATTGACATACCAGCTTATCTCGGCATCTTTCAGTATCGCCCTGTCCGCATTCAACGATATGACACTCCGTCGCGTCGCGTTGGCCGGTCCGAGGAGTACTGCGTATTCCGCAGGGGGGGGCTGGACGGCGGGCGCCGGCACGCTGACTTTCTCCGGTACGTCCTTTTCCGCAGGCTGCCGCCCGTTGCAGCCAAACAGCAGCGTAGCAAGTAATATCAGAGGAATGCCTTTGCGGATAATCATGATCATCGCAGGCAGTCACCCTTCCAGTTGGCAAGACCGCTCTTAAGCGGTTTCGGTGTGGAGTTTTCAATCTCAAGTATGGCCCCTGTTGAATGCTGTTCAAAGGCCTTGGCCGTGCCGTCTTTTGTTATCTGCGCACTGAGGGACGACGACATCCCTTCCCCGGCTTTCTTGATGCGGGCGATTTTATCGATATCAACGGATGCGCTGCCTCCCCCGGCGACATCATCGGCTGCGTCTTTCTGTTCCTTGAACACATAATCCCTGTAAGCCGTCCCGGTTTCATAATAGACCGAATACACGTTGCTCTCTCCTATGTCGCCGCACGATCCAACGGTGGGAATGTCGGGAATATATGTAGTCCACATTACGAGACCGCCCAGAATGAGGGGTTTGGTGATCATTCTTTCACCTTTGTGGGAAAGTGCCTGGCCGGTAAAATCAGCGGCTTCCCCGAGTTCGCTGAAATACATCGCCCACCCCCGGCAGTTATAGGAGGCCGTTATGAGATCAGACCATGAATTCACATTGCCGCCGCAACCGCTGACGCCGGTGACCGTGCCGTCGGGCGCGACAGTGGACTTGGATATGTCTATAAAATCAGAGGAACCGTAGGAATCACCGCAACCTCCCTCCCAGCAACCGTCCTTGACGGCATAAAAGCCGCCGCTGTCGGTCTGGTTTTTATCAGAGGTGCCCAGGAACTGTCCTGTTCCGAAAAAGACCCATAGGTTGGCCCTGTCATCCATTGCCGCTGACGGCGCGGAAGTGATCCTCTTTGCCGCATCCCTGGTTCCGCCGGCGTTGGCGATGCTGTTTATATCAGCTATTACAGAGCGCGTCCAGCCGGTGGGCGTATCGGCGCCCTTTTGGGTGGTAATCCTGTGCAGCACGGTATTCCAGACGCCGGCCTGCCCGTAATTTTCTCCTATGTATATCACATCCACGTTAAAGTTCATATCAACGTCAACAGAGACCGGATCCGACAGATAGGCGGTAGTGGAGCCGGTGGGTATCTTCCAGAAATTCGTACCGTTTTGCCAACTGGTTATGACCCCGTTGTTCCCCCCCGAGAGTTTGAGCACAAAAATGTTTCCGCTCTGGAAAGCCGTGAGGTTAGAGTTTGCGTTATAGTCCGTGGCTCCCGAGCCGAAGATTGCAAACCATTCATCACCGATTTTAGCCACTGACGGATAAGACATGCTCAGTCCGAGTTCAGGATCGGAAAAGGTCCACAGGAGCACGGGATTCAACGGATCGGTGATATCGAGGGCGAAATACTCGGGTGATGCGCTGTAAACGGTGGAGCCGTGAGTCCAGCTTATGTCCTTGCCCCCGTAGCGGAACCCGCCGATAAGCACCGTCCCCCAGCCGTTTACATGGATGCTGTCGGGGGTGAATATCTTCATATCCGTTATCTTCGGCTTCAGGTCCACATAATATACATGCGTGTATTCAGGGTCGGTCAGCCACTTCAGGTGCGGCAGCAGGCCGCGCGGTATGAATGCCCAGAGCTCCTGGCCGAGTTTGTGTGAGCCGGCAACGCAGTTGCCGCTGTCGTCAAAGCCGTCCGGGCAGTATTTGAATGTATTCTCATCGTAAAAGCCCGCATTGAATGCATGGAGCATGCCGTCGTTGGCCCCCGCATAAACCACCTGCCGCCTGTTCAGGGCCGCATACCTGAACTCGGTATAAGAGCTGTCTCCGTACAGCATGTCGTAGTTCTCCATGGGCTGGCCTACCGCGGTCGGCGTTGAGTACACTATATCGCCGAGCTTCCATACGTCGGTTGTGCCGTTGATGGTTATGCTTCTCTTCCTGTAGCCGTTCGCATGACATGAATCGGTGGTGCCGGTGAGATCATCCCCCCTTATCCAGTTGATGATATTGTCCGCCTCCGAGGGTTCGTCCGCCCTCAGGTACGGCTCAAGCACGGGAGACTGTGCTGTTGTGAAATCAACCGGAGAGTACCCGTCAACGGTCGTGAAGATATTCCTGTCCGCGGGTGCGGTATCCCAGAGAACGTAGCCGGCTTCCCACACGGGATTTATGCTGCGAAGGCCGTCCGGTTCAGGTTCACTCTGACACGAGTCACTGCGGCCGTCTCCGTCCGAATCACTGCATTTATAAACGAGAGTTCCGTCATCAGGATCATAATCCATGGTAATTATTTTATCGGCGGTCAAATCAAGAGTGTCGTTTCCGTTGGTGTCTTCACGCAGGTTCCCGTAACTGTCGACAAACAGGGAGTGAAGATAGCCGAGCCACCTGCGCGAGTCTTTCCTGGTATAGAAATAAGCCTGGTATACGACGCCTTCACCTCCGCCTGTTGTGGCGAGCACACTGGCCGCGGTTCCCGACGCGGATTTCTTGCTGATGTTCTCTATTGCCCTGATGAGTGTCGCTCCTAATTCTTTGCCGTCCGAGGCCTTGTAATAGGTGTCGGGTATGCCGTCAGGACCTCCGGTTCCTTTTTTATCCCACTCCTGGCAGTTATCGTCCACCGGCGGGGCAGACGGGTCGCACGGCGCTGCAGGCAGTGTCTCTTTCCTGCTGTCCGCGGGATATTTGGTCCGGTTATACGGCCACGTATCGCCGTCGCCTGTTTCATCATCCTCGACAAATCCGCCGTACATGGCGGTCTGCTGCATGGAATTTTCCCCTGCATCCGCATCGCCGAAGATGTAGACGGTGTAGTAATTCAGCGATTGTGTCTCCGGCATGCTCCTGATGTCGTTCACATGGGTTTCCCTTGCGGGAACAACCGGATCAATGCTGCCGTTCCATTGCCCGTCGGAAATAAGGAGCACGAAGCTCTTCCTGCACGGGGCGGGTATCAATGAACCGGGATTCTCCGGGTCTTCCTTGTACCAGGGATCCAGCGCCGATCCCACGCCTCCGATATAAGCGCTGTTGTCGCAGCCTGAATGGGCATTTGCCTGAATAAAGTAATCCCATGCCTCGTTGAGCGCCTCGCCCGTGGGCGTGCCGTAGTACGGAGGGGTGCTCTGAATATCTTCGATGAGTTCAACCATGGAGCCGCCTTCACCGGTAACCGGATACTCCATGCAGCCGTACCTGTTGTTGCTTGCGTAGACCATAAGCCCGAATCTCGGTGCATCCTCATCAAAGATCAGATCGTTGTCCTTGTCGGAGACCTCCTGTATCACCCCTCTTCTGTTGTCTTCATCCACCTGGATGTTTGCATTTGAAAGCGTGCCCACCTTGCAGGGATCGGTACAGCTCTCCGTCTGGGTGCCCGAAGCGGCTGTATTGATGTCTTCGGCGGTCCAGACAGAGGTATTGAAGGAGCCGTCGTCAAAGTTGTCATCTGTGCACGCGCTGCAGATAAACTCATCGTACTCCCCCTTTCCGAGCGTCCCGATGGATGAGTAAGAGGATGTCGCCATCCCTGCAAGCACTGCGGAAGGCATGCTGACGGTCGTGCTTCCGTGCTGGGTCCACCCGTTCGGGCCGGTCTCCGGATCATCATCGGTGGAATAGTATGCTGTAAACGTGTTGCCGCTCCTGACCAGGCGCACCCATACGGGGTAGTCGACATTCACGTAACCGGCGAACGTGGTCGTGTCGTCTCCGTCGGCAAGGCGGTTTGCAAACTGCAGACCGTAACCGTAAGTAGCCATGACCATTACATGCCGGCTGCCGGAGTTTGTACCTGCCCGTACCATCAGTCCGGCCTTGGCAAATGTTTCCTTTGTCTCCGAAGGGGCGCTTACAACGCGCAGCTTCACATCAAAGTCGCCGCTTACGGACTGGTGGATATAGCGGAATTTGTCACTGTTACCCCATATGGAGGATCCGTCGGCCATGACGGTGAGATATCCGCATGTTCCGGCTGACCCGTAATTGCTTATCGATAACTTATGATCGAGGTCCGGATATGTGCCGTCCGAAAGAGTGAATGTACAGCCGAGGTTGTGATCCGAAAACGTCTTCCAGCCCCCTTCTCCTCTCAATGTATGCACACTGCTGTCCGGTGGTGAAGTAATCGATCTGCCGCCTATCAGTGCCTTTCTCAATAAATCTATTCTTGACATCGTGGCCCAGTTGAGAAGATTGCCCGAAATGCATCCGGAACTGTTGCCTATCTTATATTCAGGGTCTGATTCCGCGAATGAGCACGAGGCGTTTTCCACGAATTTACCACTGCCGGATGAATAATTGTAATACTTATCGCTTTTGAAATATCCGTAATATTCCTTGCCTGTATCATAGCCGTATTCAGGATAGTCAATGCTGGTGGAAGTGCCGCACTTTGCACGCCCCCTGCTGTATCCCGACCACCCGTTGCAATCCAGATATGCGGGGAACTGCATGCTGCCGGATTCGTCAAGAACGAGGAGGATATTGGGCGGCTCAGCATTTGAAACAAAGGGAGGGTACGCGGTGTAGTCGTTGATATCGTAGGCGTGGCCCGCCGCGGGCATACACATGAATGATACCAATAAAACAACGAAAAAACAGCCGGTTCTGTTTTTCATGATGTCCCCTCACTGAGCAAATGTTAATACCTTGATTTTTCTTACACAGCCCCTGCTTTTATAGAGCCTTACATCTTCCGCGCTGTCGAGATCACTCAAAGGTATTACCATGTTAAGGCTGCTGAAAACCCTTACCCCTCTGCACAGTCTGTAACCTGTATTGTTTACGACGATTCCCCTTTGCGAGAATTCGTCCATCCTGCCTGTAATTATCCGATCGGAAGCCCTTACCATGTTTGCATTTTCTTCAGTGCCTTCATAAGACATGGCGCCGCCTGCATTGACACCGGAAAAGAACAGCAACAGAACAAGGGAAAGAACCGAAGCTGAAATTGTTTTTTTGATTGCGTCTTTCATGCTTTCCCCCGTTATTTCGGCACATACCTGTAGATACATCCTACACAGGAGCTTGATGAGACCACATCGCTGCCCGTTGAGTTTATCCTGTAGAAGGTGTAAAATCCCCTGCCGCCGCTTTTGCCGACGCCTTCATATCCGGATGCGAACTCTATCGCGGTGCCCCCTATCCACCTGGTGTACATCTTGTCGATATCAACACGGACATCCGGTCCCGGATTGTCGGCATGCAAGTCAATAACCAGGTCTGAAGTATCGGGTGAGGTGTCGGTGTCGTCAGGGTCGAAAGGCGATGACCTCAGTTCCGTCGGCAAAGACGAATCATTGATGATAGTTTCAAAATTCCTGGTATCCTGCGTTCTCACGGTGCGTTCAATCACCGCGGTACTGATGTCGGCGCCTCCCTCCGCCTTTGCGATGTTTCTCTCCTTCAGCCGGATGTTTCCGGACAGCATATTCTCAAGGGAACTGGTCCCGATCGCCGACATGCCGACGATCGTCAGCACGAGCAGTAAGAGTAAAACAGTGACGAGTATGTAGCCATGATCTTGTTTCTTTAACATAATTTCACCTCACTGATTTCTTATAGTTGCAACCGCCTGCCACCACCTGCGCCTGAAACTGTCGTTCGGCGCCTGGTCGTAGTTGCGGTTTTCTATGGATTGCGGCGGGTTGCCCATTCCCCCGTAATTGACATCTTCCCTGGCGGCCCTTGCGAGGACATTAATCCTCACGGCTATGATATCTCCGGGATTGTTTACCTCGGAGCCGTTTATATAACCACCGCCGGCAGCCTCTACATAGGCAAACTGAAGGTCCTCTATGTTTTCGGCAAGCACATCGTCATCGGAATTTTCAGCCGCTGTGCACGTTGTGATATCCGCGTTTCGTCTTATCCTGCGGAGGGTCTCTTGGGCGTCCACGCAGAAGGTGGTATCCTCTATCACGTAAACAGGCCGGCCCGTATCGCAGATATCATCGCCGTCCGTGTCCAGCAGCGGAAAATCCTGGGACAGGGGGCGGTCAAGCGTGATGGTATCGCCGGAGACGTTTATGACCCTGGCATAATTTATACCGTCAATGTTTATGGAACTCTTGTCATCCGTATTAAAAACATCCTCGGGATCCACATAATCTATGCTGACAACCGTCGAGCCCAGTGGCACGGACACGTTCTGGTTCTTACATGATATATTGGAAGACGGCCCACTGCCGCCGGGCCACAGTGTGCCCAGCATCCTGAAACCGCCTACAACCGTAATGGCATCAGGGGCGTCGTTGTTGTCGATAAAGCTCACAACCGTTGTTAAACCGTTGACAGGGTCCTGGTTCATGTCCGCCGGCGCGCCGAAGCCCGCTGTTTTTATATCGTTTGCAATCACATCAATGGCGATCTTCGCCTGTGTGTTTATTTCGGTTACGCTTTCCTGCGCGACATATGATCGGTTCTGCGCAATATATGTCGCGGAGACCGCGGTTATGAGAATCGTGCTGACAACAATGGCGACCATCAGCTCGACAAGACTGAATCCCCTGCTGTTTTCATGGAGTGACATTTTCATCCCACCTTATCGTGTCAAGAGTTACGGAATGGTTGACTCCATTCCTGTCGGTCCAGCATGTCCTCGCCCGTATTGCGGAAACAGGCACGGCCATTGTAGCGTCGGGATCGGTTGCGCACGCGGGGGCATCCGCGACACACGTATCGCCGTTGTCTGCCAGTCCCACGCAGTCCGGCACAACCCACCATGCCCTCGTGAACTGCACATTGCCCGTGATGGCCACTCCGGAGGCCGGGGCGTCCGCGCCATCGGCCAGGTCCGCATATGGAATCAACTTCAGGTTTTCAAGCGCCTGCTGGCTCAGGTTTGTGGCTATTCTCATCTCCCTGCTGGCTGCATTGCCCCTGACCGAAAAGTACTGCATGGACATCACCCCGATCATGCCGACAAGCAGCACGACCATTGCGATCATCACCTCAACCAGCGTGAAACCGCTGCCAGGATTTTTCACCCGGGACAGAAAAGGCAAATCATATTTGCGCGTTATTTTTCCACCGGTGTCTTTTGCTCTTTCCTTCGGCTTCATTTCAGCTTCAACCACTCCGTTTCACTTGGATTGTGGGCATCTCCACGCCACATTTGCAAATTGAATTTAACGGCTGAGGCGACCTCGACACAGAATGTATAGCCCATGTCAGGGAGATTATACTGCAAATATATATGGCTGCCTATCGGGGAGATTGTGCCGTCAGGACTGAATCTAAGCAGGGGGACGTTATTAATCGCAGCGTTGTCCGGTCCGCTGGGCGGCAGTACGGCAAAGTCGTCGGTATCCAGAACGACATTGGCTCCGTATTCGTCTTCGAGGTCGATTGTCCTTACGGGACCGTTTTCGTACCCGTCGGCGGCATCGATAAGGGAGCCGTTGCTGTCGCCGTCAAAACCTATGGAGTAAGTATCGGCGTTTTCATTAACCGTAATTAAATACTGGCGGTTTTCCCTGATGGCAATCGTTCTCGCGAGTCTCATGTTCTGAAGCAGATCGCTTGCCGCCGTTTTTACCCTGCTCTTGGCGACAAACCGGCTGTACTGGGGAGCGGCTACAGCGGCAAGAATTGCAATTATCGACATTACGATTATAAGTTCGATAATTGATATGCCTTCTTCTTTCTTCAGCATGCCGCATTTAAACATATCCGTATTATAAGCAATTTTGATGCTAAAAACAAAAAATATTGTTTGGGCAAGGGTTGGAGCGCGTCCGGGCATTGGTTGTGTAATCCGTTTCACAAAGTTATGTAATCTTCTACACATGCCCCCGGTGTGTTTAAAGCCGCGTGCGGGACCGGCGGCATGTCGTGTGCCGTCCTTTTGCTTTTCTCATGTTTCCATCCTCCATACTGAAAATACACCCGCAGTATTTCTGCCTGTAGAGCCCCATATCTTTCGATAGTGCCATGGCATCCCTGAAAGAGGGTCTGTAATCTTTGAGATGGAAAGAGACATTATATTTTTCCGCCAGTTCCCTGCCTGTTGCTGCGAGCCGTTGAAAGTCCTGGTAGGGACTTATGAGCAGGGTGGTGGAGAATGCCTCAAAGCCGTGTTGCCGGGCGTGTCGGGCGGTTTTTTCAAGCCGGAGCCGGTAACATGATTTGCAGCGGCCGGGAGACTCGGGGGGAGGCGGGAATTCGAAGATGTTGAAATACTCTTCGGGGTTATATTTTTCCATATAAATTACGTCAAACTTCCATTCTCCCGATAACCGCTTTAAGGACTCAAGCCGCAGATTATATTCATCAGCCGGATGTATGTTGGGGTTGTACCAGAACCCCGTAACGGCGTGGCCTCCGGATTTTAATATCCTGAAGGGATACAGGGCGCAGTTGCTGCAGCATATGTGAAGAAGAATTTTCATTCAGAACAGCCCGCCGTCTTTTTTTATCCCGAAATGCTCGTATGCGAGTTTCGTGGCCATTCTGCCCCTCGGCGACCTTTCTATGAAACCCTGCTGAAGGAGATAGGGTTCGTATACGTCTTCTATGGTGTCTTTTTCCTCCCTGATCGAGGAGGCGAGGGTCTCAAGCCCCACAGGGCCCCCGCCGTACTTCTCTATTATGGTGAGCATGAGTTTCCGGTCCATGTCGTCAAATCCCATTTTGTCTACTTCCATTGCCCTGAGGGCCTCTTCCGTTATTTTTGTCTCGATTACTCCGTCGCCCTTTACCTGTGCGAAATCCCTCGTGCGCCTCAGGAGACGGTTGGCTATCCTCGGTGTGCCCCTTGATCTCCCGGCGATTTCAGAGGCCGCTTCTTCAGTTATCTCCGTGTTCAGTATCCTTGCCGAGCGGAGAAGTATCTTCTCCAGGTCCGAAGGCCTGTAGAAGTCAAGCCTGCTGATTATCCCGAAGCGGTCCCTCAACGGAGATGTCAGCAGACCCGTCCTTGTCGTTGCGCCGATGAGTGTGAATCTGGGCAGGTTCAGTTTAAGCGACCTGGCGCTCGGCCCCTGTCCTATGATGATATCGAGCTGATAGTCCTCCATTGCGGGATAGAGTATCTCCTCTGCTATCCTCGGAAGCCGGTGTATCTCATCTATGAACAGTATGTCCCTGTCCCCTAAATTGGTCAGGATGGCGGCGAGGTCTCCCGGCCTCTCGAGCACGGGCCCGGAGGTTACCTTTATATCGGCTCCTATTTCAGCGGCGATTATGTGTGCAAGGGTGGTCTTGCCGAGTCCGGGGGGGCCGCAGAAGAGGACATGGTCGAGGGATTCGTTTCGCTGCCTGGCCGCCTGGATGAAGATTTTCAGGTTTTCCCTGATCCTGTCCTGGCCGATAAAGTCTTCAAAAGACCTCGGGCGGATGCTTAATTCGAAATTGATGTCATCCGTAACGGCCTCGGGTGTGACGGTTCTTTCCGGTGTGTCTTTCATGGCTAATCGGTAAGATATTTTAATGCTTCCTTGATAATATCCTCAATGGCGTCCGCACCGTTTTTCACGGCCGCGTCCACGGCCTTTGCGGACAGCGACCTGTTATAACCGAGATTTATCAGTGCTGATACGGCATCCTCCGCCGGCGGGCTTCCCTGATGTGAAACGGTTTCCCCGGCTGAAGGCAGTTTCCCTTTCAGCTCCAGCACGAGCCTTGCCGCGGTCTTTTTACCGAGGCCGGGAATGGTGGCAAGGAGTGACACGTCCTCATTGTGCACGGCTTCAGTGAATCTCCGTACGGACATCCCCGACAATATTGCAAGTCCGAGCCTGGGGCCCACTCCGCTGATGCCCATAAGGGTGGTGAAAACCTTCCGCTCCTCTTCGGTAAGAAACCCGAAGAGCTGCAATGCATCTTCCCTCACATGTGTGTACGTATGCAGGAAGACCTCCCCGCCGGTGTCCGGGAGATCGCCGAGGCTCGACAGAGGAATAGAGACGTGGTAGCCGATGCCGCTTACATCCACGATTATGCCTTCAGGTTTTTTGCTCAGGACGGTGCCCCTGAGGGAAGCTATCAAGTCTTTTCCTCCGGTTGACTTTCACGGAATAGGATACCAGATATTTTACAATAGTTCACCCCGGTTATTTAAACCTTGAAGAATGGATGTGGCATATGCAGAGGGCGAGTGCATCCGTGCTGTCTTCACTGACGGTCGAATCCGAACAACGGTCGAGGTTCAGGATTATCTTCACCATTTCCTGAACCTGTCTTTTTTCAGCCCTTCCGTATCCTGTAAGGGCCATCTTCAGTTCCGTCGAATTGTACTCCGAGACCGGAATACTGTTTTCAGCGGCCAGGAGAAGCACAACCCCCCTTGCGGAGCCCAGGGTAAAGGCGGAGCGTATGCTCTTATGGTAGAAAATCTTCTCGAGGCACAGGTGGGACGGCCTGTACTGTTCGGTGATTGATTTGAGCGAGTCGTAAAGCGTTTTCAGCCGTGCCGGCAGGGGTTCTTTCCTGTTCAGCCTGATATCCCCGGAGATTATGTGCACGGGATTTGCCGGAGAACCGCCCCGGCGGCTGCGTGTCTCCACAATGCCGTAGCCGCAGCATACGGTGCCGGGGTCAATGCCGATTATACGCATGGATACCAGCCTGAGGGTGATTGCCTTTCATCCGTTCTTTGCCGCTATGTCATCAGGGATGTCGAAATTCGCGTACACATTCTGAACATCGTCGTGGTCCTCGAGGGCCTCCATCAGTTTGAGCATTTTCGCGGCATCGCCTGCCTCCAGCTTCACGTAGCTCTGCGGTATCATGGTTATTTCCGCAAGTGCCAGAGGAATATTTTTCTGTTCGAGGAATTCCTTTACCCTGTTGAACTCCTCCGGTGCGGTTATGATTTCGTAGTTCTCCTCACCGGGGTCGCTCCTGAAGTCCTCGGCGCCTGCATCCAGGGCAAGTGACATGATTTCGTCCTCGCCGACGGCTTTTTTGTCGACAAGGATATAGCCCTTTTTATCGAACATCCAGGCAACGCATCCTGCCTCGCCCATGTTGCCGTTGTGCCGGGCCATGATGTGCCTGATCTCGCCCACCGTCCTGTTTTTGTTGTCGGTCAACACCTCTATCATGAGGGCGACGCCGCCCGGGCCGTAGCCCTCATACACTGTTTCCTCGTAGTTTGTGCCTGGGAGTTCGCCGGTGCCTTTCATTATTGCCCGTTTGATATTGTCGGAGGGCATGTTGACTCCCTTGGCCTTTTCAACGGCAAGCCTCAACCGGGGGTTCATATCCGGATTGCCGCCGCCCATCTTTGCGGCAACGCTTATCTCCTTTGAGAGTTTGGAGAATATCTTGCCCCTTTTTGCGTCAACAACGGCTTTTTTGTGCTTGATTCCCGCCCATTTTGAATGTCCGGACATTATCTGCTGGCATTCCTTTTCTTCTTCTCAAGATTGTGTCGTGTCAGGCAGGCTTCCGGCCTGATAGTGTGGATAATTATAAGCAATGTGCCGGCTGAAAGGCAATAATAATAACGGCCTGTAATACAACTTAACCTTAATGTTGCATAAACGGGCGCAGGAGTGTGCCGGGAAACCTTTATAAAGCGATGGGATATCGGAAATATGTCTCTGTTGCAGGACGTAACGGAGAGTGAAATTCCAAAAGACGGCAATATGCCGTGCGGAATATTTCCTGAAGGTATCGCGGATAAAGCTTCCCCGCCGGACTCCTGTGCCCCGCAGGCGGTGTTTTTATACGACTGCAAGGTCAATACCGCTTTCCGGCCGGAATTTTTCTCCTGCTGTACTTCCTCTGCCCCCTTGCTGAAGTTTTCCGTGCACCGCCTTTCTTTCGCGGGCGGCGTGGCCTCTTCCTGTAACCGGTGACGATCATTTCCGATGTTACCGGGATGACCGGAATCTTCTGCCTGATATACTCTTCTATGTCGGCAAGCGAATGGACATATTCCTCGCAGGCAAGGGTTACCGCCCTGCCGCGGGCCCCCGCCCTGGCCGTCCTGCCGATCCTATGAACATAGTCCTCGGGGTCCTGGGGGAGGTCGTAGTTGATTACGTGTGTTACACCCTCGATATGCAGGCCCCTGCTGGCCACGTCGGTCGCAACAAGGATCGGCAGCGTCCCGTCCCTGAACCTCGAAAGCACCTTCATCCTCTTTCTCTGGGGGATATCCCCGGTGATGGCGGAGGTTGCGATATCATTGGCGTTAAGCAGCGCCACGAGGCGTTCGACCGCGGCCCTGGTATTGCAGAAGATGAGGTACCGGCCGCCCGGTTCGCGCCTCAGTATTCCGAGGAGAAGGCCGGGTTTCTCTGATTTGCCCACGTGATAGATTTCCTGTTCCACCTCTTCCACGGTGACCTTTTCGGGCGTCACCGTAAACTGCTCCGGCATGTTCATGTATTCATAGCAGAGTTCAAGCACCCGGTTGGAAAGGGTAGCGGAAAACAGCATGGACTGACGCTTGTTGTAGGGCGACATCCTCCTGAGCAGGAACCTGAGGTCGCTGATGAAACCCATGTCGAACAGGCGGTCCGCCTCGTCGATCACCAGGAACTGTGTCTTCCTCAGGCTGTAGACCTTTTGCTTGAGGTAATCGATAAGCCGGCCCGGCGTGCCTATGAGCATGTCCACATTTTTGCCGATTTCCCCGCGCTGCTTGAGATAGTCCACCCCCCCGAACACCGGGACTATCCTGAAGCCCGCCGGTCCGCCGAGGATTTCCGCCTCAGCGTGTATCTGCATCACGAGTTCCCTCGTGGGAGCGATTACGAGTGCGCGTGGGGACGGACCTTTGGCCGGGGGGCGCACCGCCAGCATGCGTGAGAATACGGCGATGAGGAAGGCTGCGGTCTTGCCCGTGCCCGTCTGCGCCTGGGCGGCGATGTCCTTGCCGCGCAGGGCATCGGGCAGGGTCAGGGCCTGTACAGGAGTGCATTCGGCAAACCCTGCCGCCCTGATTCCTTCGATAACTTTTCCTGGGAGTTGCAGTTCTTCAAATCTCACGTCTAATACTATACCTCAAAAATGCTTAAACTACAAAGGGATGGAATCCCGGATTATGCTCCTGGCGTGAAAATTTCAAACGTTGCTTGATAATATATGTTATCATATAGGAGTCTGAGTGAAGAGCCCTTTTTGAGCGGGAAACAGCGACCCATTTCGAGTTACGACAATATAGTATAGTATGCCGGGCTGCCCGCCCGGCGCTGTTAACCTTAATGTTGTATAAACAGACAGGAGAGTCCGCCGCAAACCCTCCGCCGGACTCTCCTGCCGCGGGCGGTATTTTTATGCCACTGCAAGGTTAGTTCCGTTGATGCGGGGCGATGCCGCAAGGTTGAACAGTCAAAGCAGTGAGGAGTCCGCCTTTCCGGCAGACAAAGTATGGCCATGCCCTTTGCAGGATTTGAATTAAAATAAATTTTTCAGCACCATGTCTGCTGCCGGACGCTTTGCAGCGGCAGGCAGGAAGGGGGAAGCAGCAATGCGGGCATTAAAGGGACATAACAATAAAAAGAGACGGAAAGTTTTCATGATTTTCCTTTCCGTGATGATTGTTGTCACGGCCTTCATTCTCACCACCAGGGGGGACGCGCTTCCGGGCAGCGGCAGCACTCCGAGCATGGCGGATTACACGGCATTTCCGCCCATCGGGGGCACAACGGTGAAACCCAATATCCTCCTCAACCTGGACAATTCGGCATCCCAGAATTACTTTGCGTATGATTTCAATTACAATGCGCTGACCGTATCCAGGACCACCGGCAGCAACGGGGGAGACCTTGAACCTCCTGCAAGCGAAGGGTTTAATCCCGGGAAGAAATATTACGGATACTTCGACCCCGGGAAGTGGTATGAGTACAGGAACGGCGAGTTCTATATATCGAACGGAGGCATGGACCGGTGGAGCGGCAATTTCCTGAACTGGCTAACGATGAGAAGGGTGGACGTGATCAAAAAGGCCATTATCGGGGGCAAGACGAAAAGCTGGTCGGGCAGCGACGCCGGCAACCACCCCAATGACCTCATCGGGCAGACCGCGCATAATAAATATGAAGGCTACCAGAAACAGGTCCCGCTGGCCTATGCAAGAAGATTCGCGTCTTACCGCGGCGGCAGCAATCCCGTGATATTCACCTTCAACAATGACTGGGACGGAAAACCGGAAACAGATGAGAGAGGGAACGAGAGAATGGTCCGGCCCAGGCCTCCCGTATCCGCCTTTTGTGTGGATGCCGCTACTTACAGCGTCTCCTGCGCCACTCACCGGAATGTCATCGTGCACCTTGGGGACAATGAAACACCGGAGGGTGTGTTTCAGAAGGTCGGCGACAAGGTGAGATGGGGCCTTGAACTGATCGACGACGGTACGGTTCCGCGCATGCAGGATATGCGGTGCGAGAGGATAGAAACCGGCAAGCCGATGGGCAACAACAATAATAACAGCAACAATAACAACAATAACAACAATAATAACACCAACAGCGGCAACGGCGGCAGAATGAATATCCCCAATGTAAAGGGCGGCTCGGTGGTTGTTCCGGTGGGATATTATGACGGTAAAGTGGAGGTCTACTGGAGCGATCTGGCTGTAAAAAGAAAGGATGCCATCGTAAAATGGATCGCGGGCACTATCCCGAACACGCCGGCAACCCCCATTGCCGAGTCCATCTGGACGGCGACGGGTTATTTCCAGCAGCAGGCAAAGGTTTACCCTGACTACGGGCCGCGGTATTATGACGAAAACAGCGCCAAGATCCCGGAATACCTTTACGGCTCCTACCCTGTGGGCACCATTTCAAACAAGTTCAAATACGACCCGTACAATTACGCCGAAAACCCGGGGGCGGATCCTCCGCGCCGGCTTCCGTGCGCATCGAGCTTTGTTATCACGATCACGGACGGCGAGCCCACGCAGGACCAGGACATTCCCTTGGGAGTAGTGAATTTTGAGACAACCTATTCCGACGGCAGCCGCAGTCCGGTGCCTTTATGGGCGGATGACACGACGATACTGGCCAACGGCTCTCTTCTTAACTATTTCTGGGACCAGGACGACCTGAAGGGCTCCCATTATGTGGATGACGTCGCCCTGTGGAGCCACGCCGACAGATGGCGTGGAGATTACAGGGATCTCAGGGGAGACCTGCCGAACGGCCCTGATTATGATGGTGACGGCAAGGGGGATTACCCCCAGTATCTTACGCATTTCTTCATCTATGCAAAGTTCGGCGGCGGCACGCCTGACGGTGAAAGGCTGCTGAACTGGTCCAGGGGCTGGCCTACCGCCAAAGGTACAGGCGGCGGCGCTGCCAGGAACGGCGGCTTCATAGAGTCATCCAGTCCGAAGAATTTCGTGCCGGATGAGAAGGGGGAGTATAACTCCGACGGTGACAAGGCTGACGACACGTTCTACGAGGCCAATGACGGCTACCAGCTTGAGGCCGCGCTCACAAACGCCGTCTACATTGCCTTTAAACGCGCGGCATCCGGCACTTCCGCGAGCCTGACAGTCAATACGGCAAGCGGCGAGGGGGCGGTCTACCAGGCATACTTCTATCCTCAGAAATTTGAAGGAAACGAGATCAGGAAATGGCTCGGCCACATCTACGCCGTTTTTGTAGACAGGTACGGGAACTTGAGGGATGACGCGGGTATACCCGGCAAACTCGATGAAGACGATCCCGTCATCAAGATGGAGTATTCCGCCGTAAACGGAATAGAAGTCTACAAGTGCAGCACAACGGACAACGGGGAGACGTACTCATGTCCTCCAACGCCCGAGCCCGGAGGCCTCGACAGCATCAGGCCCATCTGGGACGGCGGCCGCTGGCTGTGGAAGGCTACGCCTTCGGACAGAAAGATATTCACCACGTTAAGCGGATACGATTTCGCAACCGGCTTGTCCGTATCAGACGCGGGAAACTTTTATATTGCAAACAGCCCGGCCCTGCAGCCTTATCTGAGGGCATCTAAAAACAATAACAACGAAGAGGCCAAAAACATCATCAACTGGATTCGTGGGGACGACCTTGCTGGAGTGACGGATGCGGGGCATCCCGACGGTTACAGGAAGAGGAGCATCAGTCTTAAAGTCAACGGCATAA
>Ga0256839_1000241_pt1 | contig 71186 bp, 75 predicted proteins | sample 354166metaG_FD_185968 | JGI IMG/M metagenome (GOLD analysis project Ga0256839, IMG submission 185968) | Hydrothermal vent microbial communities from Mid Atlantic Ridge, Atlantic Ocean - 354-166 | ecosystem: Environmental > Aquatic > Marine > Hydrothermal vents | place: Atlantic Ocean: Mid... | reverse complement strand
AGCGTGGAACAGCGCTGAAGTTGATGGGATTGACAGCGAAACCCTTTCCCATGCGGCGCTGTTTGCAGCGCTTGCAACACTGGTCGATATCTATGGGGAGGACACAACCGCAAAGCTGATTGCCGATATTTCAAAACGTGTCGCGCAGGGTGAATATACCCTGGAGCGTTCAATTCAGTAGGCTTGGGTCCTGACCCTGAGCTTGCGTGTGTTTGAGGGAAGTTGTCTTGATGGCCAGGGTTTGCAGTGAAAGCCAAGCGGGTGGCAATCAAAGGAAACGAATATGCTTGAAAGACAGGTCGGTTCGCGCCATTCTTTTGCCTGCACGGAGCCGGTTTTGCCGGCACGGAACGGGTGCGTTCAACGGGCCCCTGACGGGTAACAAGCGGGGGCAAACCACATGCAGGCCGACCAACCCGAGTATTTTTTGAATGTTGCGCAGTCTGTATCCGGGAAAAGCTGGCGCGACCGCCTGGACGTATCCGCCCAGCGCGCGGCCAAAGCCATATCCCAGCAGACCGGGGCCAGTGAAATCCTGGCGCGTATTCTTGCGGGGCGCGGGGTCGAGGTGGAAGAAGCGGAAGCGTTTCTGGCACCCACAGTGCGTGATCTGATGCCTGACCCCTCAACGCTGACGGATATGGATGCTCTGGCGGAGCGGCTGGCTGAGGCCATCCAGAACAAGGAACAAATTGCGCTATTTGGCGATTATGACGTTGATGGAGCAAGCTCGTGTGCACTGATGATACGTTATCTCAGCGCCTTTGGACTTGAGCCTCTGTGCCATATACCGGACCGGATTTTTGAGGGGTATGGGCCCAACATTGCAGCGATTGACAAGCTGATAGAGCAGGGGTGCGAACTGCTGATCACACTTGATTGTGGCACCACCAGCCATGCACCGGTTGCCCATGCCCGCTCGCGGGGCTGCGATGTGCTGATTTTGGACCATCATCTGGCAGAGGGGGAACTGCCTCAGGCCAATGCCCTGGTTAACCCCAACCGGCCCGATGACGTCTCCCAACTGGGGTATCTGAGTGCTGCCGGAGTTGTGCTTATGGCTCTGGTGGCAACCAGCCGGGTTCTGCGCAACCGGGGTGCAAGCGGTTTGCCCGATCTGATGGGGTATTCAGACCTGGTGGCACTGGCAACTATTTGCGATGTTGTGCCGCTGCAGGGCTTGAACAGGGCTTTTGTCAATCGCGGCATCGAGATTATGCATGAGGGTCGAAATCTGGGGATCGCCTGCCTGGCGCTGGCGGCCAGAATTACCGGCCCGCTCAATCCCTATCACCTGGGATTCGTCATTGGGCCGCGCATCAATGCCGGGGGGAGGATCGGGGATGCGGGGCTGGGTGCACGCCTGCTTTCGACAACTTCTGAAGAAGAAGCAATGGTTATCGCGGCAAATCTTGATGAACTCAATTCCGAACGCCAGCGCATAGAAATCAGCGCGGTGGAAGAAGCAATAGCTGTAGCCGAGGCCGAAATCGGCGGCGGAGAGGGGCCGGCGGTTCTGGTGCTGGCCTCGGAACACTGGCACCCCGGGGTTGTGGGGCTGGTGGCCTCGCGCCTGAAGGAGCGCTTCAGCCGCCCCGCCTTTGCCATTGCTTTGCGGGCCGATGGCACCGGCACCGGTTCGGGACGCTCGATACCGGGTGTTGACATCGGGCAGGCGGTTTTGCTTGCCGTTCAGCGCGAATTGGTTGTCAAGGGCGGCGGCCACGCCATGGCAGCGGGAATAACACTTTCGCAGGAGCAGATTGCAGGTTTTCGTGCCCATTTGAACGAAGAGATGGAAGCTGCGGTGGCGGCGGCCCGGCAAAAAACCTTTGTGTCCATTGATGCTGCTATTACAGCGCGCACGGCGAGTGTCGATTTTGTCGAAGAATTTAATAGAGCGGGACCTTTTGGTGCGGGTAATTCCAATCCGGTATTTGCCTTGGCTGGACACAAGGTCAAGTTTGCCGACATCGTGGGGAAAGGGGGCCATGTGCGGTGTACGCTGGCCAGTGATGAGGGGGCTTCCATCAAGGCTATTGCTTTTCGTGCAGCAAATACCGAGCTGGGCCAGTTGCTGCTCAATGCGCCCGGGGACCGCCCCTTGCATGTTTGCGGAACACTGGGAATTGACCATTGGCAGGGTCGGAAAACGGTGCAAATGCGCCTGATTGATGCAGCGGATCCCGTGCGCTCTGGTTGGTGAAGCCAAAGATTATTTCACCTGAACAAAGGCTTGCCCGATTTTTGTTCTATACCAGCACTTGCAGTTGCGCCTCCGGGCGTTAATATGTGGGTCAGGAACATCCGAGGGAGGCGAATAGCACGCCAGCAAGCGGCCGTGTGGGTGAGAAATCCGCCATAGAGATATAATCAGATGCTGACGGTTGGTGCGGGGCCTTGAAGCCGATGAGTGAAAGTTCAGTTCAAGTCAAACCCGGTTCAGTCGGGGTATTCACCCGACTTCTCTCCAATGTCGTGGAGCGGGTTGCGGCAAAACTCATGGGGGAGCCCAATCACGGGGCGCTTACGATAAAATTTCCCAATGGCAGTTCACGGACCATGGGCAATCCGGCCACAAGGCCTCATGGTGTTCTCAGGCTTAATAATTTCAGTGTGTTACGACAGGCCATGCGCAGGGGAACGGTGGGGTTCGCTGCTGCTTATATGAATGGCGACGTGGAGTCTGAGGACCTGACATCCCTGTTCAGGTTTTTCCTGCAAAATATTGAACTATTTGAAAACGCCAATCCAGGATTGTTTCGGCGTGCGGCCCAGGATTTGGCCTACCACCTGTCGCGGGGGAATACACGCGAGGGGGCCAAGCAGAATATTTCTGAGCATTATGACCTTGGCAATGAGTTTTACGCCAAGTGGCTCGACCCCTCAATGACCTATTCGTCGGCCCTGTTTACCTCTGAGGACCAGACTTTGGAACAGGCGCAACTCCAGAAATACCGCCAGGTTGCAGACATGGCAGGTATCAGGTCAGGGCATAAGGTGTTGGAAATAGGCTGCGGCTGGGGCGGGCTGGCCGAAGTGGTCGCGCGGGATTACGGGGCGGAATTGTTTGGTATTACCCTCTCGCGCGAGCAACTCAAATTTGCGCGGGAACGCTTGAAGCGGCAGGGACTGGAGGGGGCAGCCAAGCTGGGCTTTCAGGATTACCGGGACAGCGAGGGGCAATATGACCATGTGTGTTCAATCGAGATGATTGAAGCTGTGGGGGAAGCGCATTGGCCCGATTATTTCAAAACGGTGCACGACCGCCTCAAACCGGGCGGAACGGCTTCAATTCAGGCGATTACAATTGCCGAGGAACATTTTGACGCCTACCGCTCCGGTCCTGACTTCATTCAGCGTTATATTTTCCCGGGCGGGATGCTGCTGACCAAAAAAGCCATGCTGGAGCAGGGCAGCAGAGTGGGCCTGGTGCTTGAAAACACCAATAATTTCCGTCTTTCCTACGCCAGAACACTGCGTCTCTGGCGTGAACGTTTCCTTGAGCGCTGGTCTGAAATCACGGCGCTCGGGTTTGACGAGGAGTTCAAGCGCAAATGGGTGTATTATCTTTCCTATTGTGAAGCGGGCTTTACCGAAGGCTTCATAGATGTTGGTGTTTATCAATACCGGCGAGCGGACGGCGGGTCGGTATGATATCTGGGTCGGTACCTGTGGTTCAGGGAACTGCAATTTATGCCCGATACTCGAGGCGTTTTAGTCAGCTGATCAGGGACGTTTTACTGCCCGGCTCGGAAACGCGGCATCAATAATGGTACTCCAAACCGCTGTAATCTGGTTTCGTCAAAGGTCTCACCTGTGTCAAAACACGATTATTGACTTTTTCTTGCATATTTTTGCAATTTGAAGCGCTATAGAAATCCTGTTTTTGAGACCTGTGATCTGGCACCGGGGAGAGGGAGTAAGGCATGGAACAGATAAGCCTTTTGGCGGTTTTTGCCGGAACTGCAGTGGCGGTGATATTGAGTTTACTGGCCGGAATGACGCTGGGGCTCGGTTTTGCGGCGGATACGGCCAGAGAAATGAGAGAGCGGGGTCAGGATATAAGCGAGCCGGCGGGCGAAGAAGCTTTTGATCGAGCTTTTGATGAGGTCAGCGGCAAACCTGATTTCGTGTTTCAGATCATGCTTGTTTCGGTGCTGAGTTCTGTGGTGAGCGGTGCTGTTACCGCATTGCTGGCACCGGAAGCTCCTTATCTTAACGCTGCCATCGTCGGTGCCGTGGGTGTGGCCGTTGGACTGGCGGGAGTGTTGGTGATGCCGAACTTCCCAAGGGTTATTGCCATTGCCGGCGCGTTTGCCACTCTGCCGGCAACTTTAGCCGGGGCCTGGGTTTTGTCTTTGGCATAAGGCCAGGTCACGGGTCCTGAGTTAAAAAGAAATAATTTCAGTATGTTGTGCTTTTCGGTTCAGGAATTGATTCCGCTTATGGCAAACAGGGCGATGGCGGCCGCGTTAGAGACATTGAGGCTTTTTATGGGGCCGGGCATGTCAAGGGCCAGCATCTGGTCGCAGAGCTGGCGGGTTTTGTGGCGCAAGCCCTTGCCCTCGGCCCCCAGCACCAGTGCGATATTCTTTTCATCCTGTGGCTGGCCAAGTGCCGTTTCGGCTTCTGAATCGAGACCGATACACCAAACAGCCTGTTTTTTCAGGGTCTTGATGGCCTCGCCCAGATTGTTGACCTCGATATAGGGCACAAGGTCGAGCGCGCCGGAGGCGGATTTGGCCAGCACTCCGGTCTCGTTCGGTGCGTGGCGGGCGGTAGTGATGACCGCGTCAGCGCCAAAGGCACAGGCAGTTCGCAATATGGCGCCCACATTGTGGGGATCGGTTATCTGATCGAGAATGACAATCAGCTTGTAGTTTTCAAGAGAAGCCAGATCGGGGCGGGGAAGGGGCATGACCTTGAGCACCAGCCCCTGGTGCACAGCGCCAGAACCCACCAACCTGTCCAGTTCGCCGGGTGTGCGCTGCTCAATTTCAAGTTCAGGCACACCGGTGTCGGTTCTGTCCTGTAATCGCCCCAAAGCGTTGGGGGTGGAAAACAGGGTGGTTTTTTCACGATTCGGATTTTCAATGGCTGCGCGCACCGCATGCAGGCCGTAAATATAGTGGCTTTGAGCAGGCTGGGGTTTAAGATTGCGGGTGGAACGCCTGCCGGAGAAGTTGCGTCCCCTCTGGCGGGGCTTTGGTTTTTCCTTCATGGTTCAGTTGCCTAAATGCTTCGCCTGTGTACGGCAAGGGTTTTGGTTCAACCGCAGGAAACGAATGTTACTTGTCTGCAGCTTTTGCTCAACTTATGTGTTGACACTTTGCCATGCACTTAGCATAAACCGCCGGACGGATTTGCCAGCCGGCTGGCCCGTTTGACGCTCTCAAAATCTTTTTTGTTTTGGGGGCGTGATTAACCGGAGGGGTGGGAGAGTGGTTAAATCCACCAGACTGTAAATCTGGCCGCTTAGCGTACGTTGGTTCGAATCCAACCCCCTCCACCAATAATTTGCCGCGACTCAACAAACGCGGGCGGGTGTAGCTCAATGGTAGAGCAGCAGCCTTCCAAGCTGAATATGAGGGTTCGATTCCCTTCACCCGCTCCATTTGTTTCGCTCGCGACGGTTTCGCTACACTCAACATCTCCGCGAGGGCGGGTTGACCGCCCGGCGACCGTTTGGTCGCTTTGGCACACCGTGTTCGAGGTTTCTCTGACCCGGCGCTCCATTTTGCAGTTCCCCAGACGCTTGAGGTTCAGATGATGGCCCCAAGGCATGTCGCATTTGGTAATGTTCCGGCACGAATTGACGCCCATATTTTTGCACTTTTCTTTTACCTCAATTGCGGGTGTGCACCCCTGGAAATATGGGAGTGCCTATTGGACAACGCACAAAGGCCAAGTTAGGCTTGCATCGAAAAGGCCTGAAAACATTTCAGGCGTAATGAACTTATAGGGCGGCGGGGACGATGACCAGAAATGTGGAAAAATCAAACAATGGGACTGCCGGGGCCAAAGTGGATGGAGGGGGCCCGGAGAAAAAAATCAAGAACTCAGCCTATGAGAGGGAACTGGCCCGTCTGCAGATAGAACTGGTCAAAATGCAGGAATGGATAAAGCATGAGGGCCTGAAGGTGGTCGTGATTTTTGAGGGTCGCGATGCCGCCGGCAAAGGGGGCACTATCAAACGCATCACCGAACCGCTCAATCCGCGCATCTGCCGGGTGGTGGCACTGCCCGCGCCAACGGAACGGGAAAAAGGGCAATGGTATTTCCAGCGCTATGTCGCCCATCTGCCCACCAGGGGGGAAATGGTGATACTTGATCGCTCCTGGTACAACCGGGCCGGTGTCGAACGGGTAATGGGCTTTTGCACCGATGAGGAATATGAGGAGTTTTTGCGCTCGTGCCCGGAGTTTGAACGCATGCTGGTGCGCTCTGGCATTAAGGTGATAAAATACTGGTTTTCTGTCAGTGATGCCGAGCAGGAACGCCGGTTTCAGAAGCGCCTCAAGACACCGACCAAACGCTGGAAACTCTCGCCTATGGATTTGCAATCCCGCCAGCGCTGGCAGGCCTATTCAAGGGCCAAGGATGAGATGTTCGCCCATACGGACATCAAGCAGGCTCCCTGGTATGTGGTACGCTCGGACGTCAAAAAACACGCGCGGCTCAATTGCATCTCTCATCTGCTTACTCAAATTCCTTACGAGGACCTGACGCCTGAACCCATCGTGCTTGATGAACGCCCCAAAGAGCAGGGCTATGTGCGCCCGCCCATGGACGACCAGACGTTTGTGCCCGAGATTCATCACAAGATCTAAAGAAAAGTCTTTCCTGGCAAGCTGATGAAAGAGGGGGAGGCGGGAGCGGCTTAATCCTGTTGTTTAACCTTCCTGTCAGGCGGAGCTTGCCATAATGCCGCACTTTCAGCAAAATACCCTTTGGAAATGGGGGTGTTCGTTTGATGGGCCAAGGCCTGCAACAGACAAGAAACTGCATTGCCACGGCGGCCGCTTTTGTAGTCGCTGACCTTGAGCGCTCGGTGAATTGGTATACCGAACAGCTCAATTTCACTTCTGCAAGACTGGACTGGAGCGAACACCCAACATTTTCCATTGTGGAGCTGGAGGGTGCGGCCATCATGCTCAAAGAGGGCGAAAAGGCCCGGGTGGCAAACCGCCATCACACCCCTGGTGAGGCGATGTTCGACGCTTATATCTGGGTGAGGGACCTGGACAAGCTGGCGCTGACCATCAAGGTTTGCGGCACACCGGTATTTGCCGGCCCCACCAAACGCACCTATGGCTGTACCGAACTGATGGTTGTGGACCCGGACGATTATCTGATTTGCTTCGGGTTCTGCCCCTGAGTCGGCCCGGGTGGATTAATGGTTGCGCCGAAGCCGGTTTGCAATTAGACCGATGCACGACCTTAAAGGGGTGTAGCTCAGTTGGTAGAGCATCGGTCTCCAAAACCGAGGGTCGTGGGTTCGAGTCCCTCCGCCCCTGCCAAGGCAAGGCATATTCTGCGCCGGGTTCTTCCCGGGGGCAAGGTTGCACACATGCATTCAAAGGCAGGTCAATTTTGGTGCTGTTTCTGATCTTTTTGCCCTTGCCAAGGGGGGAAAGAGTGTCTAGACAGGTGGCAATCCAGCCGCGCAGGTGACTCGCGCGGCGTTTGGCTGTGGCTGGAACACCCTGATTTCAATTCTGAGGCCTGAGCGGGTGGGGTGTTTTTATAAATATCAATTGTCGGCTTTTTCCATGGTCGGCACCAAATCGAGAGCTTGTCGGCATCAATGGCCAAATCAAATCCGGTTGAATTTCTGCGGCAGGTCCGCATTGAACTGAACAAGGTCGTCTGGCCCAGCCGCAACGAAACCCTGATTTCAACAATCATGGTTCTGGTCATGGTGATGCTGGCCAGCCTGTTTTTTCTCACAGCCGACCAGGTGATTTCCTGGTTTGTGCAATTGCTACTTTCGAACCGCTAGTCGGCGAACTTTTTTCAGGAGCGGTGAAACGCCATGGCCAAGCGCTGGTACATTGTCCAGTCTTACTCCAACTTTGAACGCAAGGTGGCCGAAGCCATACGCGAAAAAGTTGAAGCCTCACATCTGGAAGACTATTTCGACAACGTTCTGGTGCCCACCGAAAAGGTGGTGGAAGTGCGTCGCGGTCGCAAGGTTGATGCGGAGCGCAAGTTTTTTCCCGGCTATGTGCTGGTGAAGATGGAATTGACCGACGAAACCTTTCATCTGGTCAAGAACACGCCCAAGGTCACCGGTTTTTTAGGGTCTGACAACAAGCCAATCCCGATTTCTGAAGCCGAAGCGCAGGCCATCCTGCAGCAGGTTCAGGAGGGCGTTGACCGTCCCAAGCCCTCTATCAGCTTTGAGGTCGGTGAGCAGGTGCGGGTGTCCGACGGGCCATTTGCCAGCTTTAACGGGCTGGTGGAAGATGTTGACGAAGAGCGGGCGCGTCTGAAAGTTGAGGTTTCCATCTTTGGCCGGGCAACCCCGGTCGAGCTGGAATATGGTCAGGTGGAAAAGCTCTGACAGAATAATGGAGATTCAGCGGCCTTTACGGCCCTGATTAAATCCGTGGAAGAAGCCGGGCGGGAGCCACCCGTTCAACAAAAGCTTTGTTGACCACGGCGTTGTCAACCGGTCGGAAAATTTCGGCCAACAGGATAAAGAGACGAACATGGCAAAAAAAATAGCCGGTTATTTGAAGTTGCAGGTGCCTGCGGGCTCGGCGACGCCTTCGCCCCCCATCGGCCCGGCTCTGGGTCAGCGCGGGCTGAACATCATGGAATTCTGCAAGGCGTTTAACGCGGCCTCCCAGGAAATAGACAAGGGTGCGCCGGTGCCCTGCATTATTACCATCTATGCGGACAAGAGCTTCTCGTTCGAGATGAAGATGCCTCCCGTCAGCTACATGATAAAGCAGGCGGCAAAAATCAAATCCGGGTCCAACAAGCCCGGCCATGAAGTGGCTGCCACCATCTCATCCAGTCAGGTGCGCGAAATCGCCGAATCCAAGATGAAAGACCTCAACGCCGATACGATCGAGGCCGCAATGGCCCAGGTTGCCGGTTCCGCCCGCTCCATGGGCATAGAGGTTGGAGGCTGAAATCATGGCAAAGATCGGAAAAAGAACCAAAGCCGCCCGCGCCAATGTTGATCGCGCAAAGCTCTATGGGCTGGATGAGGCGGTAAAGCTGGCCAAGGATAATGCCGGAGCCAAGTTCGACGAAACCATTGAAATTTCGATGAATCTGGGCGTTGACCCCCGCCATGCCGACCAGATGGTACGCGGGGTCATCAACCTGCCCAACGGCACGGGCCGATCGGTGCGTGTTGCGGTATTCGCCAAGGACGCCAAGGCCGATGAGGCGCGCGAAGCCGGGGCCGACATCGTTGGTGCCGAGGACCTGATGGAAGAGGTGCAGAAGGGCAATATCAATTTTGACCGCTGCATCGCCACCCCGGACATGATGCCGCTGGTTGGTCGTCTGGGTAAAATTCTTGGCCCCCGCAACATGATGCCCAACCCCAAAGTGGGTACCGTCACCCCCAATGTGGGCGAAGCGGTGAAAAACGCCAAGGGCGGTGCCGTGGAATTTCGTGTTGAGAAAAACGGTATTGTTCATGCGGGTGTGGGCAAAGCCTCCTTCAGCGAAAACGCATTGCTGGAAAATGTCAAAGCCTTCGCCGATGCGGTGGCCAAAGCCAAACCGGCCGGAGCCAAAGGAACTTATATCAAGCGCGTGGCCATCTCCTCGACCATGGGGCCGGGCGTGCACGTTGACCCTTCGTCAGTGAGTTAGAGGCTGACGAAACAAGAGAATTTCGGGCGGCTGCAAGGTTGCCTGAAATGCCAAAAAGCGGATTGCTGTCCATCGGGGATGCATTTCATTTTTTGGCAAAGACCTGTCCGAGACTGCAGGTGTGCATGTTTCTCTTTTTTTTGGAAGCATGGGCCTAAACCAAATGGGCCTGCAATAGACGGGGTGAGAAGCAAAATTGAAGCGGACCCTTAGGGGGGATGCGGAAGTTTTGGTTCGATCCAGGCCAGTTGTCCGGGGCAGAGATGTCCGGGGCGGCGGTTTACAGGCATTGAACCGCTGCGCTTTGGCCCTGAAACTTTTCAGGGCGCATTGAAAAGAGCAGCAATTGGCAAAGTTGGGCACTATTGCTCAACCAATGTGGAGAGAAGCAGTGGATAGAGCGCAAAAAGCCGAGCTCATTTCATCGCTCACGCAATCCTTTGAGGGTGCGGGAGCGATTGTGGTGGCTCACTATTCCGGTCTGACGGTGGCTGATATGGAAAATCTGCGCGTGCAGATGAAGCAGGCCGGCGGACAGGTTAAAGTCGCGAAAAACCGTCTCGCTAAACTCGCCCTTGCTCAAACTGAACAGGCAGACATTTCGGACCTCTTTGTGGGGCCGACACTGGTTGCCTATTCACACGACCCTGTCACTGCGCCAAAGGTTGCGGTGAAGTTCGCCAAGACAAACGAGAATTTTGTTGTTCTTGGCGGCGCCATGGGCGCAACCGCTCTTGATGCCGATGGCGTCAAGGCGTTGGCGTCTGTTCCTTCGCTGGACGAATTGCGCGCAAAGATCGCCGGTATGCTCACGCAGCCTGCGGCCAAGATCGCAACCGTCCTGCAGGCACCTGGTTCTCAGGTGGCGCGGGTTGTTGGTGCTTATGCAGACAAGGGCGCTGCGGCGTAAATTTTCGCGGCCCATCTCACATGAAAATCGAACTGAAACGAAAGAAGATAAACAATGGCTGATCTTGCTAAACTGGTTGACGATCTGTCGGCCCTTACCGTGCTCGAAGCATCCGAATTGTCCAAGATGCTGGAAGAAAAATGGGGTGTTTCCGCCGCGGCTCCGGTGGCAGTTGCTGCTGCTGCTGGCGGTGGCGATACTGGCGGCAGTGCTGAAGAGAAAGCAGAATTTGACGTGGTTCTGACCTCCTTCGGCGAGAAGAAGATTAATGTGATTAAAGAAGTGCGTGCCATCACCGGTCTGGGCCTTAAAGAAGCCAAGGATCTGGTTGAAGCGGCACCCAAGGCCGTCAAGGAAGGTGTTGCCAAGGCAGAAGCCGAGGAAATCAAGACCAAACTTGAAGACGCGGGCGCTTCTGTCGAACTGAAATAGTTCGACGCTGACAATCAACAGGGCAGGGCGGATTTTTCGCCCTGCTCGTGAATGTTCTGACATGAGTTCATGGCTAAAAGTATAGCGGCGTAAAAAGAACAAAACTACAGGCCCCAAGCGGGCAAATGTCCTGAAAACCGACGGCGGATGGTCGGGTTTTTGGACAATTGCCCCCCGGGAAAATTTCGAGACATCAAGGAGCTGGTATGGCGACCACGTTTAATGGCCGAAGAAAGATGCGCAAGTCTTTCGGGAGCATTCGCGAAGTGACTCAAATGCCCAACCTGATCGAGGTGCAAAAAACCTCCTACGATCAGTTTCTGATTATGGATGAACCTGAAGGGGGCCGCGAGGATGTGGGACTGCAGGCGGTTTTCAAGTCTGTGTTCCCGATCAAGGATTTTTCCGATACCGCCTCGCTGGAATTCGTGAGATATGATTTTTCCCAGCCCAAATTTGATACCGAGGAATGCCGCCAGCGTGACATGACCTTTGCCGCCCCCTTGCGGGTGACGTTGCGCCTCATCGTCTTTGAGATTGATGAGGATACCGGTGCGCGTTCGGTCAAGGATATCAAGGAGCAGGAAGTCTATATGGGCGACCTGCCGCTGATGACCGCCAACGGCACTTTTGTCATCAACGGCACCGAGCGGGTGATTGTATCCCAGATGCACCGTTCGCCGGGCGTGTTTTTCGACCATGACAAGGGTAAATCCCACTCCTCGGGCAAGTTGTTGTTTGCGGCTCGCATCATTCCCTATCGCGGTTCCTGGCTTGATCTGGAATTCGATGCCAAGGATATCGTCTTTGCCCGTATCGACCGCCGCCGGAAAATCCCGGTGACCTCCCTGCTCAAAGCTCTTGGCATGGATGCCGAGGAAATTCTGGATACTTATTATAATTCCATCGCCCTTGAGCGCACCAAAAAGGGCTGGAAACGCCCGTTTGACCCCGAGAAGATGAAGGGTACCAAGCCTGCCACTGATCTGGTAGATGCCAAAACCGGAAAAGTCGTGCATGAGGCGGGCAAAAAGCTCTCGTTTCGCGCGGCGCGCAAGCTTGCCGAAGGCGGCGTGAGCCATTTGCTGGTTGCCGATGAAGATCTTTTGGGTTTGTACCTTGCTCAGGATATGATGAGTATGGAAACCGGGGAGATTTTTGCGGAAGCCGGTGATGAAATCGACGAGGCGGTGCTTGAAAAACTCACAGAGAAGGGTTTTGACAAGTTGCCAATTCTGGACATCGATCACGTTCTGGTCGGTGCCTATATCCGCAATACGCTGGCTGTTGACAAGAACGAGAGCCGCGAGGATGCCCTGTTTGATATCTACCGGGTCATGCGTCCGGGCGAGCCTCCCACCATCGAAACCGCCGAAGCCATGTTCAAGTCGCTGTTCTTTGATGCAGAACGCTATGATTTGAGCGCGGTGGGCCGCGTCAAGATGAATATGCGTCTTGATCTGGATGCCGAGGACACAGTCCGCATCCTGCGCAAGGAAGACATTGTTGAAGTGGTGCGCACGCTGGTCAATCTGCGTGACGGCATTGGCGATATCGACGACATTGACAATCTGGGCAACCGCCGGGTGCGTTCAGTGGGCGAGTTGATGGAAAATCAGTATCGCGTCGGACTGCTGCGTATGGAGCGGGCAATCAAGGAGCGCATGAGCTCCATTGAGATTGACACCGTGATGCCTCAGGACCTGATCAACGCCAAACCGGCAGCGGCCGCAGTACGCGAATTTTTCGGCTCCTCGCAGCTCTCCCAGTTTATGGATCAGACCAATCCCCTGAGCGAGATCACCCACAAGCGGCGTCTCTCGGCACTGGGGCCTGGTGGCCTGACCCGTGAGCGGGCCGGGTTTGAGGTGCGCGACGTCCACACAACCCATTATGGCCGTATCTGTCCCATCGAAACGCCTGAAGGGCCCAATATCGGGCTCATCAACTCACTGGCAACATTTGCCCGCATCAACAAATATGGCTTTATCGAAACCCCTTATCGCAAGGTGGTGGACGGGGTGGTTACCGATGATGTGGTCTATCTTTCGGCCATCGAAGAGGCCAAATATCACGTGGCCCAGGCCAACGCGCATATTTCCAAGGACAACAGGTTTGTCAACGAGCTGGTCACGGCCCGTCATGCGGGCAATGTGTCGCTGACCCCGCGCGATATGATCGACATGATGGATGTGTCACCCAAGCAGGTTATTTCTGTTGCTGCCTCCCTCATTCCGTTCCTTGAAAATGATGATGCGAACCGGGCTTTGATGGGTTCGAACATGCAGCGTCAGGCAGTGCCGCTTCTCAGGAGTGAGGCGCCATTCGTGGGCACGGGCATGGAGAGTATTGTTGCAAGGGATTCCGGGGCGGCCATTGTTGCCAAGCGCACCGGAGTCATCGACCAGGTGGATGCTACCCGTATCGTTATCCGGGCCACCCAGGAAACCGATGCCTCCAAAACCGGCGTTGATATCTACAATCTGATGAAATTCCAGCGCTCCAACCAGTCAACCTGTATCAACCAGCGTCCGCTGGTTGTGGTGGGCGACCAGGTGGAAGCGGGGGATATCATCGCTGACGGTCCTTCAACCGACCTTGGCGATCTGGCGCTGGGGCGCAACGTGCTGGTCGCGTTCATGCCCTGGAACGGCTACAATTACGAGGATTCCATTCTGCTGTCAGAGCGTATTGCCAAGGACGATGTTTTCACCTCAATTCATATCGAGGAATATGAAATCATGGCCCGGGATACCAAGCTGGGGCCGGAAGATATCACCCGTGATATTCCCAATGTTTCCGAAGAGGCGCTGAAAAATCTCGATGAGGCCGGTATCGTGCATATCGGTGCCCAGGTTGGTCCGCGCGACATTCTGGTGGGTAAAATCACACCCAAGGGTGAAAGCCCGATGACGCCGGAGGAAAAACTCCTGCGCGCTATCTTTGGTGAAAAGGCTTCGGACGTTCGTGATACTTCGCTTCGGGTTCCCCCCGGCGATTCAGGAACCGTGGTCGAGGTGCGGGTCTTTAACCGCCACGGCATTGAAAAAGACGAGCGTGCGATGGCTATCGAACGCGAGGAAATTGAACATCTGGCCAAGGACAGGGATGACGAGCAATCCATTCTTGACCGCAATGTCTATGCCCGCCTGAAAGAAATGCTGTTTGGCAAAAAAGCCACAGCAGGCCCCAAGGGCTATATTGCTGGCACCAAGCTCAATGATTCCATTTTTGAAGCGCATCCGCGTTCCAAATGGTGGCAGTTCGCTGTCAAGGACGACAAGATCATGGGCGAGATGGAAGCGCTGCATGCTCAGTATGAAGAGAGCCGCAAACTTCTGGAACAGCGTTTTATCGACAAGGTTGACAAGTTGCAGCGCGGGGACGAATTGCCGCCGGGCGTGATGAAGATGGTCAAGGTTTTTGTGGCGACAAAACGCAAAATCCAGTCCGGCGATAAAATGGCAGGACGCCACGGCAACAAGGGTGTGGTCAGCCGTATCATGCCCATTGAAGACATGCCCTATCTTGAGGACGGCACCCATGTGGATGTGGTTTTGAACCCGCTGGGCGTTCCAAGCCGCATGAATGTGGGTCAGATTCTTGAAACCCATCTGGGTTGGGCCTGTGCGGGCATGGGCAAGAAGATTGATGATATGCTTGATGCCTATCATCGAAAGGGCGACCTCAAACCCCTGAAGGGTGAAATAGAAGCGCTTTATGCGGGGGACGAAACCGTTGCCAACTTGGACGATGACGGCGTTGTCAGGCTGGCCGAGCAGGTCTCCAAAGGTGTTTCCATCGCCACTCCGGTGTTTGACGGGGCCAAAGAGTCTGACATTGAAGTTATGCTGGAAAGTGCCGGTCTGGAAAAATCAGGCCAGAGTGTCCTTTATGACGGGCGCACGGGAGAGAAGTTCGACCGTCCGGTGACCGTGGGGTATATCTATATTTTGAAACTTCACCATCTGGTGGACGACAAAATTCACGCCCGCTCCATTGGCCCCTATTCACTGGTTACCCAGCAGCCCCTGGGCGGCAAGGCCCAGTTTGGCGGCCAGCGCTTTGGTGAAATGGAGGTGTGGGCGCTTGAAGCCTATGGTGCCGCGTACACCTTGCAGGAAATGCTCACCATCAAGTCTGATGACGTGGCGGGACGCACCAAAGTCTATGAGGCAATCGTGCGCGGGGATGAGGCATTTGAAAGCGGCATCCCTGAAAGCTTCAATGTGCTGGTCAAGGAAATGCGTTCTCTGGGTCTGGATGTCGAGTTGAGCAAAGCCGAGGATGATGAGCCCGACGAGGCTGGCACCCACGAACTTCCACCTGCGGACGCGGCAGAATAAGCAAGCGCCAGCGCCCATATCCAAAATCAATCCCGCCGGATTTTTCCGGGTCACCGGACCGGTCGGGAAAGAGGAGACAAAACAGATGAACCATCATCACCAGGTCATGGACCCGTTTAATCCGCAGGCTCCGATCGAACATTTCGACCAGATGAAAATCAATATCGCCAGCCCGGAGAAAATTCTCTCCTGGTCTTTTGGCGAGATTAAAAAACCCGAAACCATCAACTACCGGACCTTCAAGCCGGAGCGCGACGGGCTGTTCTGCTCGCGGATATTTGGTCCGCAAAAAGATTATGAATGCCTGTGCGGCAAATATAAGCGCATGAAGTTCAAGGGCGTCATCTGCGAAAAATGTGGCGTTGAAGTCACCCTGTCGCGGGTCAGGCGCGAACGTATGGGCCATATCGAGTTGGCCGCACCGGTAGCGCATATCTGGTTTTTGAAATCGCTGCCTTCGCGCATCGCCTCGATGCTGGACATGACGCTCAAGGATATCGAGCGCATTCTTTATTTCGAGTATTATGTGGTTATCGAGCCAGGCCTGTCACCATTCTCCCAGCTCGAACTGCTGAGCGAAGACCAATATCTGGATGCCCAGGAAGAATATGGTGCCGACAGCTTCACCGCCATGATTGGCGCTGAGGCCATCCGCGAAATGCTCATGTCGCTGGACCTTGAAAAAATTGCCGCCGACCTGCGCGTGGAGATTGCCGAGGCAACCACCGAACTCAAGCCCAAGAAGCTGGCCAAGCGCCTCAAGCTGATTGAGCAGTTCATCGTTTCGGGCAATAAGCCCGAGTGGATGATTCTCAAGGTGGTGCCGGTCATTCCACCCGAGCTGCGCCCGCTGGTGCCGTTGGATGGCGGCCGGTTTGCGACGTCGGATCTGAATGATCTTTATCGTCGGGTTATCAACCGCAACAATCGCCTTAAACGCCTGATTGAACTCAGGGCTCCCGATATTATTGTGCGTAATGAAAAGCGCATGCTTCAGGAAAGCGTGGACGCATTGTTCGACAATGGGCGCCGGGGCCGCACCATTACCGGTGCCAACAAACGTCCGCTGAAATCCCTCTCCGACATGCTCAAGGGCAAACAGGGTCGTTTCCGGCAAAACCTGCTTGGCAAGCGCGTGGACTATTCGGGCCGTTCAGTGATTACCGTTGGCCCCGAACTTATGCTGCATCAGTGCGGGTTGCCCAAGAAGATGGCGCTCGAACTGTTCAAGCCGTTCATCTATTCGAGGCTTGAAGCCAAGGGCTTTTCTTCAACAGTCAAGCAGGCCAAGAAGCTGGTTGAAAAACAGCGCCCCGAGGTCTGGGACATTCTGGACGAAGTCATCCGTGAGCACCCCGTGCTTCTGAACCGGGCCCCGACCCTGCACCGTCTTGGTATTCAGGCCTTTGAGCCGCTGCTGATTGAAGGCAAGGCGATCCAGTTGCATCCGCTGGTCTGTGCGGCGTTCAATGCTGACTTTGATGGTGACCAGATGGCGGTGCACGTGCCGCTTTCGCTCGAATCCCAGCTCGAGGCCCGGGTGCTGATGATGTCGACCAACAACATCCTGCACCCAGCCAACGGGCAGCCGATTATTGTGCCTTCGCAGGACATTGTGCTTGGCCTTTATCATATGTCGCTGATCTATGAGAACGAGCCGGGGCAGGGAATGGCCTTCGGGTCGATGGCTGAAATCGAGCACGCGCTTGAAAATAAAATCATCACTGTGCACACGCGTATCAAGGCGCGGGTGAAAAACCTGAACACCGAAGGGGAGTTGGTTTCTGAAACAGTTGAAACCTCGCCGGGCCGGATGATGATTGGTGCGCTTCTGCCCAAACATGCCGCGGTGCCTTTTTCCACCTGCAACACACTGCTGACCAAGAAAATGGTCTCTCAGATGATTGATACGGTCTATAGGGCCTGCGGCCAGAAACAGACCGTGATTTTCTGTGACAGGATTATGGATGTGGGCTTCAAGCATGCGTGCAAGGCTGGCATTTCGTTCGGCAAGGACGACATGGTTATTCCTGACACCAAGGTAAAAACCGTCGAAGAAGCGCGGGCTCAGGTCGAAAGGTTCGAGCAGCAGTATAATGACGGGCTGATTACCCAGGGCGAAAAATACAACAAGGTCGTGGACGCCTGGGCCAAATGCGGCGACAAGGTTGCCGACGACATGATGAACCGCATTGCCGCGGTTGAGTATGATGAGGAAACCGGTCGCCAGAAACCCATCAACTCGGTCTATATGATGTCGCATTCGGGAGCCCGTGGTTCCCCGGCGCAGATGAAACAGCTTGCCGGTATGCGTGGCCTGATGGCCCGGCCTGATGGCTCCATCATCGAAACTCCCATCCTGTCAAACTTCAAGGAAGGTTTGACGGTGATGGAGTATTTCAACTCCACCCACGGGGCGCGGAAGGGGCTGGCCGATACGGCGATGAAAACCGCCAACTCGGGTTATCTTACCCGGCGTCTGGTTGATGTGGCCCAGGACAGCATCATCACACAGATTGACTGTGGGACTGACGCGGGTCTCACAACCGAGCCCATTGTTGACTCGGGCCAGGTGGTTGCCACTCTGGGTCAGCGTATTCTGGGCCGAACTTTGGCTGACGATGTGATCAACTCCGATGGTGAAGTCATCGGTAAAAAGGGCACATTGCTTGAAGAGAGCGATGTGGAAATCATCGAAAATGCCAAAATCCAGTCGGTGCGCATCCGCTCTCCGCTCACCTGCGAAGTGCGTCAGGGCGTGTGTGCGGCCTGTTATGGTCGTGATCTGGCCCGGGGTACTCCGGTCAATCAGGGCGAGGCGGTTGGTGTTATTGCCGCACAGTCCATTGGTGAACCAGGCACCCAGCTTACCATGCGCACCTTCCATATCGGGGGCACAGCGCAGGTGGTTGACAGCTCGTTCCTTGAGGCGGGCGCGGAAGGAAAGCTGGAAATCCGCAACCGCAACGTTGTCAAGAATACCGCTGGCGACCTGATCGCCATGGGGCGAAATGTTGCCCTGGCCATTGTTGATGCGGAAGGCAAGGAATTGGTTTCGCACCGGGTGAACTATGGTGCCAAGCTGCTTGTTGACGAAGGCGACGACATCAAACGCGGTCAGCGTATTGCCGAGTGGGACCCCTATACCCGTCCCATCCTGACCGAGGTTGGCGGTGAAGTCGCCTTTGAAGACCTGATTGATGGTGTCTCGATTGCCGAATCAACAGACGAGACCACAGGCTTTACCAAGCGTGTTGTGGTTGACTGGCGCTCTTCCAAGCGTGGGGACGGGCTGAGTCCGGCAATTAGCTTGCTCGACAAAAAGGGCAAGGTGGTCAAACTGGCGCGGGGCAGTGATGCCCGTTATATCCTTTCGGTGGATGCGGTGATTGCTGTGGATCCGGGTCAAAAAATCGCTCCGGGTGATGTACTGGCCCGTATTCCGCTGGAAAGTGCCAAAACCAAAGACATTACCGGTGGCCTGCCCCGGGTTGCAGAGCTTTTTGAAGCCCGCCGGCCCAAGGATTTCGCGGTGATTGCCGAAATTGGAGGCACTATTCGCTTCGGACGGGATTATAAAAACAAGCGGCGCATCATCATTGAACCCGCTGAGGGCGAGGGGGATCCGGTTGAATACCTCATTCCCAAAGGCAAGCCCTTCCATCTTCAGGAGGGGGATCAGATTGATCGTGGCGATTACCTGCTTGATGGCAACCCGGCGCCCCATGACATTCTGGCCATCCACGGTGTGGAGGAGTTGGCAAGATATCTGGTCAACGAAATTCAGGAAGTCTACCGCCTGCAGGGCGTGACCATAAATGACAAGCATATCGAGGTGATTGTTCGCCAGATGCTGCAAAAGGTTGAGGTCACTGTGCCGGGTGATTCCGGCCTGCTCAAGGATGAGCAGGTTGATCGGGTTGATCTGGACATGCTCAATGAGCAGTTGGAGGCCGAGGGCAAAAAACCTGCTCAATCCGTGCCGGTGCTTTTGGGTATCACCAAGGCTTCGCTGCAGACGCGCTCGTTTATCTCGGCGGCTTCTTTCCAGGAGACCACACGGGTGCTGACGGAAGCGTCGGTCAGCGGCAAGGCGGATTTGCTTGAGGGGCTGAAGGAAAACGTCATTGTTGGACGTCTCATTCCTGCAGGGACCGGGGCGGCGACCTCTGCCATCAAGCATATTGCCACCAAGCGGGACGACCTTATTCTTGAAGAACGGCGTCGTCAGGCGGAAGCTGCAGCACTTGCTGCGCCCAAGCTTGATGAAGGCGTGTTTGCTGATGATGGCGAAAGCGAGCAAACTGAAGGTCAGCCCAGCGCGCCCGAGGGGGAGCCGGCCCAATAGGAGCAGGTGTTTTCCCAAAATCTGCCAAGGGTCGCCTCAGGGGCGGCCCTTTTTTATTCACAAACGGAACAAGAGGCTGAAAGAAAACCGGCCTTCTGTGCCGGGGGAGTTTGGCGCAGTTGCTCCGGCCAATCCCAACCCTAATATATGCGATGTTTGACTTTTTTTACCGGAATCTCTTGACGCCCTCTTGGGGCAAGGGTATAGCCAGCGCACCTTAACGGTCGGTCGTGAATTTTAACCGAACAACATCCGCCCCGGAAGTCGTTCAAAAAGGTTCAAACACATCGTTCTGGTGAAAAGACGTAGCAATTGTCGGAGCATGAACGCTTTTCCTTCTTGGAGGGCGGTCCCCTGCAGTTTCAAGCGCCACCAGCCTTAAGAGATAAAGGCTGAGCTGGTGTTGTTTGCTGTGTTTTTTGAAAAACGTTTAGATGACAACGCAACCAAGGGTTCAAGCCTGATGCCGACCATCAACCAGCTGGTACGCAAGCCCCGGCAACCAAAGCCAAAGCGGAACAAGGTTCCGGCCATGGAGGCAAACCCGCAAAAGCGCGGCGTGTGCACAAGGGTCTATACGACAACACCAAAAAAGCCGAACTCGGCTTTGCGCAAGGTTGCAAAGGTGCGGCTGACCAATCAGCGCGAAGTCATTTCCTATATCCCGGGTGAGGGACACAACCTGCAGGAGCACTCAGTGGTGCTCATTCGCGGTGGCCGTGTGCGCGACCTTCCCGGTGTCCGCTATCACATTCTGCGCGGGGTGCTCGACACGCAAAGTGTCAAGGATCGCAAGCAGCGTCGTTCCAAATATGGCGCAAAACGTCCCAAATAGGGTCGTCCTGAAGGAGAGATTTAGCCCATGTCCCGTCGGCATCGTGCAGAAAAGCGTGAGATTGTTCCTGATCCCAAATTTGGTGATCTTGTAGTCTCCAAGTTCATGAATTCGCTCATGAAAGATGGCAAGAAATCCGCAGCCGAACGTATCGTTTACGGCGCGTTCGACATGGTGCAGGACCGGGTGAAGCAGGATCCTGTCGGTGTGTTTCACCAGGCGCTTGAAAACATTCGTCCTTCGGTTGAAGTGCGTTCGCGCCGCGTTGGTGGTGCTACCTATCAGATTCCCGTTGAAGTGCGTGCCGACCGGCAGCAGGCGCTTGCCATCCGCTGGCTGATCGACAGCTCGCGCAAGCGTGGCGAGAACACCATGGTCGAGCGCCTGTCCGGCGAATTGCTCGATGCCATGAACGGGCGCGGCCAGGCCGTAAAAAAACGCGAGGATACGCACCGGATGGCCGAAGCCAACCGCGCTTTCTCGCATTATCGCTGGTAGAGATCGGAGAACAAGATCATGGCTCGCGAGTACGACATCAGGAATTATCGAAATTTCGGCATCATGGCTCACATTGATGCAGGCAAAACCACGACCACTGAACGTGTCCTTTATTATACGGGCAAGAGCCACAAGATCGGCGAAGTGCACGACGGCGCTGCCACCATGGACTGGATGGAGCAGGAGCAGGAACGCGGCATCACCATTACTTCGGCTGCAACAACTACGTTCTGGAAAGACCGGGACGGCGTTGAGCATCGTTTCAATATCATTGACACCCCGGGCCATGTGGACTTTACCATTGAAGTTGAGCGTTCCTTGCGCGTGCTCGATGGTGCCATCGCTCTGCTTGATGCCAATGCGGGGGTCGAGCCGCAGACAGAAACCGTCTGGCGGCAGGCTGATAAGTACAATGTGCCGCGTATGATTTTTGTCAACAAGATGGACAAGATCGGCGCTGATTTTTACCGCTCGGTCGAAATGATCGAAAGCCGCCTCGGCGGCAAGTCGCTGGTGTTGCAATTGCCCATCGGCGCAGAAAACGAGTTTGCGGGTATTGTCGATCTTATCGAAATGAAGGCGCTGGTCTGGCGCGACGAATCTTTGGGTGCTCAGTGGGATGTTGTTGAAATTCCCGAGGACTTGAAGGAAAAGGCTGAAGAATTCCGTGAGCAGATGATCGAGCGTGCCGTTGATATTGATGACGCGGCAATGGAAGCTTATCTGGAAGGTGAAATGCCTGACAATGACACCCTTCGGCGCCTTATCCGACAGGGTACGATTGATGTGCAGTTCTTCCCCGTTCTTTGCGGTTCTGCTTTCAAAAACAAGGGAGTGCAGCCACTTCTTGATGCCGTGATTGATTTTCTGCCGTCCCCGATCGACATTCCGGCAGTCAAGGGGATTGATGCCGATACCGAAGAGCCCATTGAACGCGAAGCCAGCGATGATGCGCCTTTGTCAATGCTTGCCTTCAAGATTGCCAATGATCCCCATATGGGTTCATTGACATTCTGTCGTATTTATTCTGGCAGGCTGGAAGCCGGCGGCATGCTGGAAAACTCGGTCAAGGGCAAGCGCGAGCGGGTGGGGCGCATGTTCCAGATGCACTCCAATTCCCGTGAGCAGATTTCGGAGGCTTTTGCCGGTGATATCGTGGCTATTGTCGGCCTGAAGGACACGACAACGGGTGACACGCTTTGTGCCTCCAACTCCCGGGTCATTCTGGAACGCATGGAGTTTCCCGATCCGGTCATTTCCATTGCCGTTGAGCCAAAAACCAAGGCCGACCAGGAGAAAATGGGCATTGCCCTGAACCGTCTGGCTGCCGAGGATCCCAGCTTCCGGGTGGCGACCGACGAGGAGAGCGGGCAGACCATCATTTCAGGCATGGGTGAGTTGCATCTTGATATTCTCATTGACCGCATGAAGCGCGAGTTCAATGTTGAGGCCAATATCGGTCAGCCTCAGGTGGCTTATCGTGAAACCATCACCAAATCGACCAAGGTTGATTATACGCACAAAAAACAGTCCGGCGGCTCGGGTCAGTTTGCCCGCGTCAAGCTTACGGTTGAACCCAATGAGGCAGGGGCCGGATTTGAATTTGACAATACAATCGTTGGCGGCAACGTGCCCAAGGAATACATTCCGGGTGTGCAAAAGGGTGTTGCCAGTGTCATGGAGGCGGGTGTTCTCATCGGCTTCCCGGTTGTTGATGTTAAAGTAACCCTGACTGACGGCGCCTATCATGATGTGGATAGTTCGGTTCTGGCCTTTGAGATTGCCGGACGGGCGGGTTTCCGCGAGGCGCTTAATCAGGCCGGGCCCAAATTGCTGGAGCCCATCATGAAGGTCGAAGTTGTTACCCCTGAGGACTATATGGGTGATGTTATCGGTGACCTGAACTCGCGTCGTGGCCAGATTCAGGGGACAGAATCCCGTGGTGTTGCCACAACTATCGAAGCGTTTGTACCTCTGGCTAACATGTTTGGTTATGTGAACAACTTGCGTTCCATGAGCCAGGGCCGGGCCCAGTACAGTATGCAGTTTGACCACTATGAACAGGTGCCGCAGGCCACTGCCACCGAAATCATGGCAAAATACGCTTAAAGGGCGGATTTGTCTGACCACACGAATGACCTTGCGCGAAGCCCTGGAGCTGAGGCAATTACGGAGAGAAAAAAATGGCGAAAGTTAAGTTTGATCGCACCAAGCCCCATGTGAACATCGGCACAATCGGCCACGTTGATCACGGCAAAACAACTCTTACAGCGGCAATCACCAAAGTGCTGTCTGAAAGCGGTGGCGCTGAGGTAACAGCGTTTGACCAGATCGACAAAGCGCCCGAAGAAAAAGCGCGCGGGATCACGATTTCCACTTCGCACGTTGAGTATGAAACCGATAATCGCCACTACGCCCACGTTGATTGTCCGGGACACGCCGACTATGTGAAAAACATGATCACCGGCGCCGCGCAGATGGATGGTGCAATTCTTGTGGTTTCGGCGGCCGATGGTCCTATGCCCCAGACCCGCGAGCACATTCTGCTTGCCCGCCAGGTTGGCGTGCCTTCGCTGGTTGTTTACCTGAACAAGGTTGACCAGGTCGACGACGAAGAACTGCTCGAACTGGTCGAGATGGAAATTCGCGAACTGCTTTCCTCATACGAGTTCCCCGGTGACGATATTCCAATCATCAAGGGCTCGGCTCTGGCCGCTCTTGAGGGGCGCGACGATGAAATCGGCAAGAACTCGATTCTTGAACTTATGAAGGCCGTGGACGAATATATTCCCACACCTTCACGTCCCAAGGATCAGCCTTTCCTGATGCCCATTGAAGATGTGTTCTCGATTTCGGGTCGTGGTACTGTTGTTACCGGCCGTGTTGAACGTGGTATTGTCAATGTGGGCGACGAAGTTGAAATCGTGGGCATCAAAGACACCACAAAAACCACGGTTACCGGCGTTGAGATGTTCCGCAAGCTGCTCGACAGCGGCGAAGCAGGCGACAATATCGGTGCTCTGATCCGTGGTATTGATCGGACTGAAGTTGAGCGTGGACAGGTGCTGTGCAAGCCCGGTTCGGTTACTCCGCACACCAAGTTTATTGGTGAGGCCTATATCCTAAGCAAGGATGAAGGCGGTCGTCACACGCCGTTCTTTACCAATTATCGTCCCCAGTTCTATTTCCGCACCACTGACGTGACCGGTGTTGTAACTTTGCCTGAGGGTACGGAAATGGTTATGCCCGGTGATCGTGTTGAAGTGAATGTGGAACTGATCGTTCCCATCGCCATGGAAGAAAAGCTGCGCTTTGCTATCCGTGAAGGTGGTCGTACGGTTGGCTCCGGTATCGTCTCCAAAATCATCGAGTAGACACGGCTCAACAATCGCGGCGCTCTTGTAAAAAGAGGGCGCCGCAACGACCGTATTCGGGAAAACGTTTATGAACAGTCAAAATATTCGCATCCGGCTCAAAGCTTTCGATCACCGTGTTCTTGACACCTCGACGCGTGAAATCGTTTCTACGGCGAAACGCACCGGCGCTCAGGTTCGCGGGCCGATTCCATTGCCGACACGAATTGAGAAATTTACCGTCAATCGGTCTCCCCATGTCGATAAAAAGAGCCGGGAACAGTTTGAAATCCGCACTCACAAGCGTCTGCTGGATATTATTGATCCGACACCGCAGACCGTTGACGCACTTATGAAACTCGATCTCGCCGCTGGCGTTGATGTCGAAATCAAGCTCTAAAAGAGCAGAAGAGGTTGAACCGATGCGTTCTGGATTGATCGCACAGAAGCTGGGCATGACCCGCATTTTCACCGAAGAGGGCACTAATGTGCCTGTCACGGTGCTGGGTCTGCAAAACTGCCAGGTGGTGGGCCAGCGGACGGAAGATAAAGATGGGTACACCGCGCTGCAATTGGGCGCTGGTGTGGCCAAGGTAAAAAATGTCGTCAAGGCACTTCGGGGGCAGTTCGCTGTTGCCAAGGTCGAGCCCAAGCGCCATGTGGCAGAGTTCCGCGTGAGCCCTGATAACCTCATTGAAGTGGGAGCCTCATTGCAGGCTGACCATTTTGTTGACGGTCAGTTGGTTGATGTGACTGGAACTTCTATCGGCAAGGGCTTTGCCGGAGCGATGAAGCGGCACAATTTTAGAGGACTTCGCGCTTCGCACGGTGTGTCCATTTCTCACCGCTCGCACGGTTCCACCGGCAACAGCCAGGACCCGGGCAAGGTGTTCAAGGGCAAAAAAATGGCCGGTCACATGGGCAATGCAAGGGTGACGACCCAAAATCTGGAAGTGGTCAAAACCGATGTTGAGCGCGGTCTGATCATGATCAAGGGTTCGGTGCCTGGCTCCAAGGGTGGGTGGGTTCTCATCCGCGATGCGGTCAAAAGCTCGGCACCCGAGGGCGCAGCCTTTCCCGGTTCGTTCACAGCGCCCGATGCTGCCAATAATGATGAGGCGACAGCGCCCGAAAATGCTGCAACCGGGGGCGAGGAATAATGGAACTTAAAGTCACCAGCCTTTCGGGCAAGTCACCGGGGAAGGTCAGTCTGAATGAGAGTGTATTTGGTCTTGAGCCGCGTCAGGATATCCTGCAGCGCATGGTTCGTTATCAACTTCTCAAACGCCAGGCAGGCACTCATGCGGTGAAGAACCGCGCTGATATCGCCGGCTCGATGCGCAAGTTCGTCCGGCAAAAGGGTTCTGGCGGGGCGCGCCACAGTACCCGCAAGGTCAATATTTTCCGTTCTGGCGGTCGTGCTTTTGGTCCCACCCCCAGAAGCCATGCCATTGCCATGCCCAAGAAGGTACGCCAACTTGCCCTCAAGCATGCTCTGAGCGCCAAGGCCAAATCGGGCGATCTTGTTGTGCTCGACAAGGCTGAAGTCAAGGAAGCAAAAACCGCAGCTTTGCGGGCCGCTTTGAGCAAGGCCGAGCTTTCCAACGCCTTGATCATTGCCGGTGCTGAAGTGGACAGTAATTTTGCGCTGGCGGCGCGCAACATTCCCCTTATCGACGTGCTGCCGGTTCAGGGCATCAATGTTTATGATATTCTGCGCCGTTCCAAACTGGTTCTGACCAAGGCGGCTCTGGAAGCTCTGGAGGCGCGTTTCGCATGAGCAAGATTTCCAACTATGACGTGATCGTCGCTCCGGTGGTTACTGAAAAATCAACCATGGCTTCCGAGCACAATCAGGTTGTGTTTGATGTGGCCATTGACGCAAGCAAGCCCGAGATCAAGGCGGCCGTTGAACAGCTGTTTTCGGTCAAGGTCAAGGCTGTCAACGTAAACGTCCGCAAGGGCAAGACCAAACGCTTTCGCGGCCAGATCGGCAAACGCAAGGATGTCAAGAAGGCCATTGTGACGCTGGTTGATGGGCAAACCATCGACATTGCGTCGGGTCTTTGAAGCGCGAAAACGGTAAGGATTAGATTATGGCATTAAAAACATATAACGCCACGTCCGCCGGTCGGCGCGCACTGATCGGCATTGACCGATCGGAATTGTGGAAAGGCTCTCCGGTCAAGAAACTGACAGAAGGGCTCAGCTCCAAAGGCGGGCGCAACAATCGCGGGCGCATCACCATGCGCCGTCGCGGTGGCGGGCACAAGCAGACCTATCGCCTGATTGACTTCAAGCGCACACGTTTTGATGTTGAAGCCACGGTTGAACGCCTTGAATATGACCCCAATCGTACGGCCTTTATTGCGTTGATCACCTATTCGGATGGCGAGCAGGCCTATATCATTGCTCCCCAGCGTCTGAGTGCAGGTGACAAGGTTATGTCCTCTATGAATTCGGTGGACATCAAGCCGGGCAACGCCATGCCGCTTGAAAAAATGCCGGTTGGCACCATTGTCCACAATATTGAACTCAAGCCGCGCAAAGGCGGGCAGGTTGCACGCTCCGCCGGCGCTTATGCGCAGTATGTGGGCCGCGATCAGGGCTGGGCGATTTTGCGGTTCAACTCGGGTGAACAGCGCATCGTGCACGGCTCCTGCCTTGCAACGGTTGGTGCAGTTTCCAACCCGGACCACTCAAATACCAACCTTGGAAAAGCGGGTCGTAAACGCTGGCTGGGCAAACGCCCCTCGGTTCGCGGTGTGGCCATGAATCCGGTGGATCACCCCCACGGCGGCGGCGAAGGCCGCACCTCGGGTGGCCGCCATCCGGTTACACCCTGGGGTGTGCCGACCAAGGGCAAGAAAACCCGCACCAACAAATCAACGGACAAGTTTATTGTCCGCTCACGGCACGCCAGGAAGGGTCGTTAAGAGATGTCTCGTTCCGTATGGAAAGGCCCGTATGTCGACGGGTATCTGCTCAAGAAAGCTGAAAAGGTCCGCGAAGGCGGCCGCAGTGAAGTCATCAAAACCTGGAGCCGGCGCTCGACGATCCTGCCCCAGTTTGTTGGCCTGACATTTGGGGTCTACAACGGCAAAAAGCATATCCCGGTTCTGATTTCCGAGGACATGATCGGTCACAAGTTCGGCGAGTTTTCGCCAACCCGGACCTATTATGGCCACGGCGCCGACAAGCGCGCGAGAAGGGGCTAGATCATGGGTAAGCAAAAAAGAGGGCGCTCCCTTAAGGACAACGAGGCCCGCGCGGTTTTGCGCCGGGTGCGCACCAGCCCACAAAAGCTCAACCTTGTGGCCCAGTCCATTCGGGGAAAGAAGGTCGAAGCCGCACTGGCCGACCTGTCCTTTTCGCCCAAGCGCATTGCAATTGCCGTCAAAAAGACGCTGGAAAGCGCCATTGCCAACGCCGAGAACAACCACAATCTGGACACCGACGCTTTGGTCGTTGCCGAAGCCTATGTGGGCAAGTCTTTGGTTATGAAGCGTTTTAAGCCCCGGGCGCGAGGTCGCGGTGCACAGATTTTGAAGCCGTTTTCGAACCTGACCATAATCGTTCGTGAAGCTGAGGAGGCCGCATAATGGGTCAAAAAGTCAATCCGATCGGTATGCGTCTGGGCATCAACCGCACCTGGGATTCACGCTGGTATGCGAACAAGGGTGAATATGGTGACCTTCTTCAGGAAGACATCAAAATCCGCAATATGCTCACCAAAGAGCTGAAACAGGCAGCGGTTTCCAAAATTGTTATCGAGCGTCCGCACCGCAAGTGCCGGGTATCCATTCATACGGCGCGGCCGGGCATTGTTATCGGCAAAAAGGGCGCTGACATCGAAAAACTGCGCTCCAAGGTGCGCAAGTTCACCGATTCAGAGGTGCACATCAACATTGTTGAGGTGCGCAAACCCGAAACCGACGCAACCCTGGTAGCGCAAGGCATCGCCCAGCAGCTCGAACGCCGGGTGGCGTTTCGCCGGGCAACCAAGCGTGGCGTACAAACTGCCATGCGCATGGGTGCTCTTGGTATTCGCGCCAATGTGGCGGGTCGTCTGGGGGGCGCTGATATTGCACGTACCGAATGGTATCGCGAGGGTCGGGTGCCGCTGCATACGCTTCGCGCAGACATAGATTACGGGGTTGCCGAGGCATCAACCACCTATGGTGTTATTGGCATCAAGGTCTGGATTTTCAAGGGCGAAGTCATGGAGCATGATCCGACTGCCCACGAGCGTCGGGCAACCGAGGGTGGAAAACCTGGCGGTAGCGGACAGGGCCGGGGGGGCAGTAATCGCCCCGCACCGGGTGGCGCGAAATAGAGGACAAGGGCAATGCTGCAACCAAAACGTACCAAATTCCGCAAAGCTCATAAGGGCCGTATCCATGGCGCTGCCAAGGGTGGCACTGCGCTGACTTTTGGCCAGTATGGCCTCAAGGCTCAGGAGCCTGAACGCATCACTGCCCGTCAGATTGAAGCGGCGCGTCGTGCGATGACCCGTCACATGAAACGTGCAGGCCGGGTGTGGATTCGGATTTTTCCTGATCTTCCCGTTACTGCCAAGCCCACCGAAGTGCGCATGGGCAAGGGCAAGGGCGCGCCTGAATACTGGGCTGCCCGGGTCAAGCCTGGCCGGATCATGTTTGAGCTTGATGGTGTGAGTGAAGAAGTTGCGCGCGAAGCCTTGCGGCTTGCGGCCATGAAACTGCCGATCAAGACGCGCTTTGTTTCGCGCATTGCAGACTAGGAAAGCGTTGAGAGATGGATATTGCAGATGTAAGGGCCAAAACGGTCGATGAGCTGAAGGACCAGCTTGAGGCCTTGAAGAAAGAGCAGTTCAACCTGCGTTTTCAACGGGCCACCCAACAATTGGAATCAACGGCGCGTGTGCGTCAGGTTCGCCGCGAAGTCGCGCAGGTTAAAACTGTTCTGCGCGAAAAACGCACAGCTACAAGTTAAGGGCAAGCTTATGCCAAAACGAATTCTTCAGGGGACTGTCGTCTCTGACGTAAATGACAAAACGGTTGTGGTGCGTGTCGAAAGACGCTTCCCCCACCCCTTGTACAAAAAAACGGTGCGCCGTTCCAAAAAATACCAGGCCCACGACGAGACTAATGCGGTCAAGATCGGGGACAAGGTGGCTATTGAGGAATGTGCGCCGATTTCAAAGAACAAACGCTGGTCGGTTGTAAAATCGGTTTAGTGAATTTTTGAGGCTAAACGGCAGCGTGCATTGTTCGCGGCCCGATAACAAGAAGGCATCGATACTATGATTCAGATGCAATCAAATTTGGATATTGCTGACAATTCCGGCGCCAAGCGGGTCATGTGCATCAAGGTGCTGGGCGGCTCAAAACGCAAATACGCACATGTGGGCGATACCATTGTGGTTTCCATCAAGGATGCCATTCCGCGCGGCAAGGTCAAAAAAGGTGAGGTCGCCAAGGCGGTTGTTGTGCGCACTGCGGCCAACATCCGGCGCCCCGATGGCACAGTTATTCGTTTTGATCGCAGTGCTGCGGTTCTGGTGAACAACAATAATGAGCCCATCGGCACCCGTATTTTTGGCCCGGTTCCCCGTGAACTGCGCGCCAAAAACCACCTGAAGATTATTTCTCTGGCACCGGAGGTGCTCTAAATGGCTGCTAAACTCAAAAAGGGCGACAAGGTTGTTGTTCTGACCGGCAAAGACAAGGGCAAGACAGGAGATATCCTGCAAATTCTTCCTGAGAAAAACCGCGCTTTGGTGCAGGGCATCAATATCGTGCGCCGCCACACCAAACAGTCGGCAAGCCAGGAGGCGGGCATCTATTCCAAGGAAGCCCCAATTCACCTGTCCAACCTTGCCTATGCCGACCCCAAGGACAACAAACCGACCCGTGTCGGCTTTCAAATCAAGGATGGCGCAAAGTTGCGCGTCGCCAAGCGTTCCGGAGAAGTGATCAATGGCTGAGGTACCCGTTCCGCGCCTGCGCACCCATTATGAGGAGGTCGTGCGCGCCGGATTGACAGAGAAATTCGGGTATAAAAACCCCATGGAAGTGCCCCGACTCGACAAAATCGTGCTCAATATGGGCGTTGGCGAAGCTGTAAATGACACCAAGAAGGTCAAGGCGGCGGTTGCCGACATGACTCTGATTGCCGGGCAGCAAGCGCAGACAACTTATGCCGGCAAATCCATCGCCGGGTTCAAGGTGCGCGAAGACATGCCTCTTGGGTGCAAGGTTACCTTGCGCAAGGCCCGTATGTATGAATTCGTTGACAGGCTCATCAATATCGCATTGCCCCGAGTCCGGGACTTTCGCGGGCTGAACCCCAAGAGCTTTGACGGAAACGGCAATTTTGCCATGGGCATCAAGGAGCACATTGTGTTCCCCGAAATTGATTATGACAAGGTCGACCAAATCTGGGGTATGGACATTATCGTTTGTACCACAGCCAGGACCGACGAAGAGGCAATCGCATTGCTTAGAGCGTTCAGCTTCCCGTTTCCGCAATAGTGGCGAACAGGGCAGAAGCAAGAGAGGAAATCTGATGGCAAAAAAGAGCGCCATTGAAAAGAACAACAAACGCCGCAAGCTAGCCGCACAGTATGCGGAGCGGCGGGCAAGGCTTAAAGCCATGGTCTCTGACAAGACCGTGACGCTGGAAGAGCGATTTAACGCCCAGCTGAAGCTGAATGAGTTGCCGCGCAATGCGTCTCCGGTTCGGATTCGCAATCGCTGTGAAGTTTCGGGCCGTCCGCGCGGGGTTTACCGCAAATTGAAGATGAGCCGTATCGCCCTGCGTGAACTGGGCAATGGCGGGCATGTGCCCGGCATGGTCAAGTCGAGCTGGTAAGGAGCAGGATATGACACTTATTGATCCCCTTGGTGATATGCTCACGCGTATTCGCAACGCACAGATGCGCTCCAAAGAGACCACACGCACGCCTGCGTCCAAGTTGCGCGGCAATGTGCTTGATGTGCTCAAGAGTGAAGGCTATATCCGCGGCTATAGCGAGAGCAAACTGGAGAATGGTATCTCTGAATTCCAGATTGAGCTGAAATATTCCAATTCCAGCCCGGTCATTCAGGAAATTCAGCGTGTATCGCGCCCCGGTCGCCGGGTTTATGCCTCGGTCAAGAATATCCCGCAGGTGGCCAATGGACTGGGTGTTTCCATTCTGTCAACCCCCAAAGGGGTTATGGCTGACCACGAGGCGCGTTCGAACAATGTTGGTGGCGAGGTTTTGTGCCGGGTCTTCTAGAGGACCGGGCGCAGAGAACTTGCAAGAGAATTTGAACCGGGAAGGTTTTAGAGAAAAATGTCACGTACTGGCAAATTACCGGTGTCCACTGAAGGTGTGACGGTGTCTGTTGACGGTCAAAAAGTGACCGCAAAAGGCCCCAAGGGCGAACTGAGTGTCACGGTTCTGGATTACGTCAAGGTTGAGCAGAAAGATGCAGAGCTTGTATTTTCTCCGGCCAATGACACCAAACAGGCCCGGACCAACTGGGGCACATCGCGGGCGCTGGTGCAGAATATTGTCACCGGTGTGCGCGAGGGTTTTGAAAAAAAGCTGCTTATCAGCGGTGTGGGCTATCGCGCCGCCATGCAGGGCAGGGACCTTAAACTGACCCTTGGCTTTAGTCATGATGTGATTTATCAGCCCCCCCAGGGCGTTGACATCAAGGTACCACAGCAGACTGAAATCATCGTTTCGGGGAGCGATAAGCAGGTGGTCGGTCAGGTTGCTGCAAATATTCGCGAATACCGCAGGCCCGAACCCTACAAGGGCAAGGGTGTTCGCTATGAAGGTGAATATATCTTCCGTAAAGAAGGTAAGAAGAAGTAAGGAAAGCGCCCATCATGGCAAACCGTATTCAAGGATTGCGCCGCCGCTCCCAGCGCGTGCGCCGGGCTCTGAAGAGTTCAGCACGGGGGCGCCCGCGCCTTTCCGTATTCCGGTCAGGCAAGAATATCTATGCCCAGATTATCGACGATGCAGCCGGCACAACCCTGGCCGCAGCTTCTTCTCTGGACAAAAGCCTGCGTGGAAAAATCAAGGGGTCCGATCAGAAGGGTGCTGCTGAAGTTGGCAAGCTGATCGCTGAACGTGGAACCAAGGCGGGTATCACAACTGTGGTGTTTGACCGCGGCGGTTATCTTTATCATGGCCGGGTGAAAGCCCTGGCTGACGCGGCCCGTGAAGGCGGTTTGCAGTTTTAATTTTTGAATGAAAAACGAATTAACAAGAGCTGGTTGAAGCAATGAGAAATGTCCAGGAACGCGATAGCGAATTTGTGGATCGCCTGGTTCACATCAATCGTGTGGCCAAAGTGGTAAAGGGCGGACGCCGGTTCGCCTTTGCGGCACTGGTTGTGGTTGGTGATCAGAAGGGCCGGGTCGGCTTTGGCCACGGCAAGGCACGCGAAGTGCCCGAGGCAATCCGCAAGGCCACAGAAGCGGCCAAGCGTCAGATGATCCGCGTTCCTTTGCGCGAGGGGCGGACCCTGCATCACGATATTTCGGGCCGCCATGGTGCAGGAAAGGTTTATCTGCGCGCAGCACCTGCCGGTACCGGCATTATCGCCGGTGGTCCCATGCGCGCTGTGTTTGAGACCCTTGGCATCAATGATATTGTGGCCAAGTCGCAAGGCTCAGCCAACCCCTACAACATGGTGCGGGCAACTTTTGACGCGCTTAAAAACGTGGACAGCCCCCGCTCGGTGGCCTCGCGTCGGGGCCTCAAGGTCTCCGAACTGCAGGCACGCCGCGGCGAATCCGCTGTTGACGCTTAAACAGAAACAGAGACCTCAGAGCTATGGCTGACAAAACCGTAACCGTTGAACAAATCGGAAGCCCCATTCGCCGTGAGAAAAGCCAGCGCGCTACTCTGATCGGTCTGGGCCTGAATAAAATGCATCGCCGCCGGGTTCTTAAAGACACCCCGCAGGTTCGCGGCATGATTAACAAGGTTTCCCATCTCGTACGCGTTGTCGAGACGAACTGAAACCCGAAGGGAACGATAAAATGCGTTTGAACGAACTCAAAGACAATGCCGGAGCCACCAAGGCGCGCACTCGCGTGGGGCGCGGCATTGGCTCGGGCCTTGGCAAAACTGCCGGGCGTGGTGTCAAGGGACAGAAATCCCGCTCCGGCGTCGCAATCAAGGGTTTTGAAGGCGGTCAGATGCCTTTGCACATGCGGATGCCAAAGCGCGGGTTCAATAATCCGTTTGCCAAAAAGTTCAATGCCGTTCGCCTCGATCGCATTCAGGATGCAATCGACGCTGGCCGTCTGGATGCCAAGGGTATCATTGATGGGGAAGCGCTGGTCAAGGCACGGGTTATTCGTCGCGTTCTTGACGGGGTTCGCCTGGTCAATGGCCATGCTGAGTTCAAGGCTTCGAAGGTGACCTTCAGGGTTGCCCACGCCTCCGCAGGCGCCCGCAAGGCAGTGGAAGCAAAGGGCGGAAAAATTGACACGCCCGTAGAAAAAGCTGAGCAGGGCGCCTAAATAGAGAAACGGCGACCCTGAAGGAAAAAATATGGCATCTGCAGCAGAGCAACTCGCACGTAACCTGAGCTTTTCGACTTTTTCAAAAGCCAAGGAGCTGCAAAAGCGTATCATCTTCACCCTTGGGGCGCTGCTGATTTACCGCCTGGGCACCTATATTCCGGTTCCCGGTATTGACCCGGACGCCTATGCGGCCACCTTCGAGCAGGCCTCGCAAGGCCTGACAGGCATGCTCAACATGTTCTCGGGCGGTGCGGTTGAGCGTATGGCAATTTTTGCCCTCAACCTTATTCCCTATATTACCGCCTCCATTGTCATCCAGGTTCTCAGTTCTGCCTCTCCCAAGCTTGAGGCATTGAAAAAAGAGGGCGAGTCCGGCCGTCAGAAAATCAACCAATACACCCGCTATCTGACCGTGGTGTTCTGCACGGTGCAAGCTTATGGTATCGCCATCGGGCTGGAGGCAAGTCAGGGGGTTGTGACCAGTCCTGGCTGGTTTTTCCGCATCTCAACAGTGATTACGCTGGTTGGCGGCACCATGTTTCTGATGTGGCTGGGCGAGCAGATTACCGCCCGGGGCGTTGGCAACGGAATATCGCTGATCATTTTTGCGGGCATTGTGGCCACTTTACCCTCAGCCATCGCCCAGACGCTGGAACTCAGCCGTACCGGCGCACTGCCCACCATTGGCGTGATTGGCCTGCTGGTTCTTGCGATCGTGGTGGTTGCCATTATCGTGTTTTTCGAACGGGCCCAGCGGCGTTTGCTCATTCAGTATCCCAAGCGCCAGGTTGGCAATAAAATGTTCCAGGGCGACACTTCGCACCTGCCGCTGAAACTCAACACAGCCGGTGTTATCCCTGTGATCTTTGCCTCCTCACTCCTGCTTATGCCGGCAACGTTCACCTCTTTTGCAGCCCAGTCGGGGACCGAAGCGAACTGGCTGCAGATTCTGGCGGCCCTTCTGGGGCGTGGACAACCGCTCTATCTGGCTTTCTATGCTTCGCTGATTGCGTTCTTTGCCTTCTTTTACACCTCAATTGTGTTCAACCCCACCGAAACTGCGGACAATCTGAAGCGCTCCGGGGGCTTTATCCCAGGAATCAGGCCGGGAGAACGCACTGCCCAGCACATTGATTTTGTGCTCAGCCGGATTACGGTTATCGGGGCGACCTATCTTACGGTTGTTGCGCTCATTCCCGAGGTTCTGGTTTCCCAGCTCAATGTTTCAGCCTTCCTTGGTGGTACCTCGCTTCTGATTATGGTCACGGTAACGCTTGATACAATTGCGCAAATACAGAGCCACCTGATTGCTCAACAATATGACGGGCTGGTGAAAAAATCGCGACTGGGAGGCAAGAGGCGACGATGAGGCTAATCATTATGGGACCGCCGGGGGCGGGAAAGGGCACACAGGCCCAGATGCTGATTGAACGCTATGGCATTCCCCAGCTTTCCACCGGCGATATTCTGCGCGCAGCGATTGAGGCGCAGACACCCATGGGGCTGGAAGCAAAAGCCATTATGGCCCGGGGCGACTTGGTGCCTGATGAGGTTGTTTGCGGCATTGTGTCGGAACGGCTGGACGATGAAGATGCGTCCAAAGGTTTTGTGCTTGACGGCTTTCCAAGAACGATTGCCCAGGCCGAGGCACTTGATGAAATCATGCAAGAGAGGGGCATTACCCTTGACGGGGTGTTGGTTCTGAACGTTGATGCTGATGCGCTTATCGAGCGCATCAAGGCGCGTGCTGAAGAAACAGGCGGGGCCAGAGCTGATGACAATGTGGAAGTTCTGCGCAATCGGCTGGCGGTATATGCCGAGCAGACCGAACCGCTGATTGCCTATTATAAAAAACAGGGAAATCTGAAAAGCGTTGACGGGATGGCTTCGATAGAAGAGGTGACCCGGAGCATCGCAGAGGTGCTTGAAAAATAGAGTATTGCACCGGGGTGAAGCCTGTTGACTTCACCGGGGCAAATCCTTAGAACCGCGCCAGTCTCGAAAATATCGTGGACTGGATTCGGTTCCTGCACAAAATGAGTGGGGGTCGTATGCCGGTCCCTTGTTGTTGAATTGGGTTTGGTGGCGCTGCCACCGTTAAAAATCCGACCTTTTATTAAGGAGAGCGGCGTGGCTCGAATTGCTGGCGTCAATATCCCGACGAATAAACGTGTGGTTATTGCACTTCAATATATTCACGGGATCGGACCCAAAATCGCTGAAGATATCTGCTCCAGCGTAAAAATACCTGGCGATCGTCGTGTCAACGAACTGACCGATGCCGAGATTATTCAAATCCGTGAATCCATTGACCAGAACCATGTGGTTGAAGGGGATCTGCGCCGCGGTGTGGCCATGAACATCAAACGGCTGATGGATCTGGGTAACTACCGCGGTTTGCGCCATCGGCGCGGGTTGCCGGTTCACGGGCAGCGCACTCATACCAATGCACGGACCCGCAAAGGTCCTGCCAAGCCGATTGCCGGCAAAAAGAAATAAGACCTCCAAAATTTTGGGGTCTTCGGTGGAGCCGCCTGGCGATTTTGTTGGGGCGGTGATGAGATCGAAATTGAGGAACTAAATGGCTAAAAGCGAAACCACTCGCGTTCGCCGCCGCGAGCGCAAGAACATCATTACCGGCGTTGCCCATATAAACGCCTCCTTTAACAATACCATGATCACTATTACGGATGCACAGGGCAATACCATTGCCTGGTCGTCCGCCGGAACCATGGGTTTTAAGGGCTCACGCAAGTCTACTCCGTACGCGGCTCAGGTTGCTGGCGAGGATGTGGCACGCAAGGCTCAGGAGCATGGCATGAAAACCCTTGAGGTTGAGGTGCGTGGTCCGGGCTCGGGCCGGGAGTCGGCGCTGCGTGCATTGCAGGCGGCCGGGTTCAACGTCACTACAATCCGTGACGTGACTTCAATTCCCCATAACGGTTGTCGCCCGCGCAAACGGCGGCGCGTCTAACCCATCAGTTGCGCCCGGGGCGGAGGACTTCTCTCCCGCCCGGGTCGGCTTTTTAATCCAAGTGGCTGTGCGGCAGAGATTTTGCAGCCGCGAACATAAAAGGATGCTGAACGTGATCCAAGACAACTGGCAGGCTTTGATCAAACCGACCAAACTGGATATCGTCATCGACAGTGAAGACAACCGGCTGGCCTCAGTCGTTGCAGAACCGCTGGAGCGCGGCTACGGCCTGACGCTGGGCAATTCACTGCGCCGGGTTTTGTTGTCCTCCCTGCAGGGGGCGGCTGTCACTGCAATGAAAATTGACGGTGTGCTGCACGAATTCACTTCGGTGCCCGGCGTGCGCGAAGATATCACCGATCTGGTGCTGAATGTTAAAGAAATTGCCCTGCGCATGGAAGCGGAAGGCCCCAAGCGCCTGACGCTGAGCAAAAAGGGACCGGGCACGGTCACTGCCGGTGATATCGAAACCACCGGCGATATTGAAGTGCTCAACCCTGAACTGGTTCTGTGTCATCTGGATAATGGCGCTGAAATCAATATCGAGTTCACCGTTGACAGCGGCAAGGGCTATGTGGCGGCTGAACAAAATCTGCCCGAGGACGCGCCCATCGGTTTTGTGCCGGTTGATGCACTTTATTCGCCCGTGCGCCGGGTCAGCTACAAGGTGGAGCCCACCCGCGAGGGGCAGGTGCTCGACTATGACAAGCTGACCATGCAGATCGAAACAAATGGCGGCGTTTCCCCTGAAGATGCTGTGGCTTATGCCGCGCGCATTCTGCAGGATCAGCTTACGGTTTTTGTGAACTTCGAAGAACCCGAAAAAGAGGTTGCTCAGGACACAGTGCCCGAGCTTGCTTTCAACCCGGCACTGCTCAAGAAGGTGGACGAACTGGAGCTTTCGGTGCGTTCGGCAAATTGCCTGAAGAACGACAATATCGTTTACATTGGCGACCTTATTCAAAAGACCGAGGGCGAGATGCTGCGTACTCCGAATTTCGGGCGCAAGTCGCTGAATGAAATCAAGGAAGTGCTGGCGCAGATGGGACTGCATCTTGGAATGGATGTGGCCAACTGGCCGCCGGAGAATATTGACGAACTGTCCAAGCGTTACGAGGATCATTATTGATCGGTTGACGTTTGGGCTGCACGCTCGAACATAACAGAACAGGCATGCCCCTGAAAAAAGAGGGGTGTGAAGTAAAGGAGAGTTCAAATGCGCCATCGCAAAGCCGGCCGCAAACTAAACCGGACGTCCAGCCATCGCAAGGCGATGTTTGTCAACATGTCCATTGCGTTGATCAAGCATGAACAAATCACGACCACGCTGCCCAAGGCCAAAGAGCTGCGCCCGATTGTGGAAAAGCTCATAACCCTTGGCAAACGTGGCGATTTGCATGCCCGCCGCCAGGGCCTTGCCAAACTGGGCGGGGATACTGCAATTGTCGCCAAGCTGTTTGATGTGCTGGCGGAACGCTACAAGGACCGTCAGGGCGGCTACACCCGAGTGCTCAAGGCCGGTTTTCGCTATGGGGACAACGCGCCGATTGCTGTTATAGAGTTTGTCGAACGTGATGTTGAGGCCAAGGGACAGGATTCGGGCCCCACGGCTGACTTCGTCTCTGACGATGCCGATGAGGTTGCTGCTTAGTAGTAGCCAAGAAAATTCCGTGATTGGGCAGTTGCGTGATTAACGCGGCTGCCTTTTTTGTTGATGTCTTCCACAATCCAGTGAATTTTACTTTGCAAATGCTGACACGATGCCACAAATAGTTAAGCTGATGGTTTGCCCGGTTCACTTCTGAACGGATATCCCGGAGATTTTCAAGTAATGGATAGGGAATTGCCGACATGGCAAATTTGAAAACGGTTGTAGTTACGGGGGCTTCCGGCTTCATTGCCAAACACATCATCGCGCAATTGCTCGAACTGGGCTTTGCGGTGCGCGGAACCTTGCGTTCTCAGGCAAAAATCCCCCAGGTGCGGCAATCCATTTCCGAGATGGTCGCCAAACCGGCCTTTCAGCGCTTTTCCCTGTTCACCTGCGATTTGCTGAGCGACACCGGTTGGGCCGAAGCCATGCTGGGGGCTGACGGGGTGATGCATGTGGCAACCGTTGTTCCCATGAAAGAACCCAAGGTGCGTGACGATGTTATCCGCCCGGCCATCGAGGGTACGCAGCGTGTAATGGGCTTTGCTCACAGTGCCGGTATTTCGCGCATCATCATGACCTCATCCATTGCCGCCATCGGTTACGGGGTAAAAAACGACAAGGGCACCGTGCGCTTTACCGAAGCGGACTGGACCAGTGTTGAGGGACTTAAGGGCACATGGGCCTATCCCGAAGCCAAGGTCAGGAGCGAGGTTCTGGCCTGGGAAACGGCCAAGCGCAATGGTGTCAGGCTGACAACGGTGTGCCCTTCCATGGTGTTCGGACCGGCGGTTGATGCTGACACCAGCGCTTCGCTTGAAATTGTGCGCCGGGTTCTGGCGGGCAAGGTTCCTGCAATGCCTCCGGGGGGTATTGGGGTTGTTGACGTGCGGGACGTGGCCAACATTCATGTGGCGGCGTTCCTCAATCCCACCAGCGCCGGGCGGAGGGTCATCGCCAACGCACAATATATGGAGTTTATCTCTATTGCGAGACTGCTGGGGGCCAATTATCCCGAAGTGAAGGTGCCCGGCCGCGCGGCGCCCAAATGGCTGCTGCGCTTTCTTGGACGGTTTGACCGGACTATCCGCCAGATTTCTGCTGACCTTGATACCATCCGGCTCTATGATGGCTCCTATGGGGCGGAACTTATGGGGCGCGACTACCGTACCCCCGAGGAAGCCACCATTTCGGCGGCTGAAAGCCTTTACGAGTTGGGGATTGTCAAACATCCTTCGCGAAAACGATGAAGACAGAAGCCAGCATATTTTGAAACGCGTCAAAACAAGGCTCTTGACGTCTTTGAATTATCCGCGCTTGGGAACCGGATAATCAGGGCCACTTACCCTGGAAGCGCTCTGAAAGGGCAAAGCAATGGGCGACCTGTTCTCGCCTGACAGTAATGGCGACAAGCCAGAGGATGACAGCTCGCGGCCATTGGCCGACCGGCTGCGTCCTGCTGCTCTTGGCGAAGTTATCGGGCAGGACCACCTGCTGGGACCGGAGGGAGCGCTCAGGCGGATGATTGCTTCGGGGCGTCTGAGTTCGCTTATTTTGTGGGGGCCACCGGGCACCGGAAAGACCACGGTCGCACGCCTTCTTGCCGATGAGGTGGGCTTTCAGTTCCAGCAGATTTCGGCAGTATTTTCAGGGGTTGCCGACCTGAAAAAAGTGTTCGAGACGGCGCGCTTTTCCCGACGCACCGGCCAGCGCACGCTTTTGTTTGTCGATGAAATTCACCGTTTCAACCGAGCCCAGCAGGACGGGTTTTTACCCGTAATGGAGGACGGAACGCTGGTTCTGGTTGGGGCAACAACTGAGAATCCCTCGTTTGAACTGAATGCTGCGTTGCTCTCCCGTGCGCAGGTGTTACGCTTTGAAAGCCTTGCCGCCGAGGACCTTGAAAACCTGCTCAAGCGCGCTGAAACCCTGCTTGGGCGTAAACTGCCGCTGACGAAAGAAGCGCGGCTTTCTCTCATCGGGCTGGCAGATGGTGACGGGCGGGCGGTGCTGGGGCTGGCCGAAGAAGTGCTGGCGGCAACCAGTGACACGCAAACGCTGGACCATGAGGGGCTGGTCATGCTGGTGCAGCGGAGGGCGCCGGTTTATGACAAGGCGCAGGACGGCCATTACAACCTGATTTCGGCGCTGCACAAAACCGTGCGCGGCTCGGACGCCGATGCGGCGCTTTATTATTTCTCGCGCATGATTGACGCCGGGGAGGACCCGATGTTTCTGGCACGCCGCCTCATTCGCATGGCGGTTGAGGATATCGGTATGGCCGACCCTCAGGCCCTGGTGCAGGCCATTGCGGCGCGCGATGCCTACCAGATGCTGGGCTCTCCCGAGGGCGAGTTGGCGCTGGCCCAGGCCGTGGTCTATCTGGCCTTGGCCCCCAAATCCAACGCGGTTTACACCGCCTTCAAAGCGGCCAGCGCGCTGGCAAAAAAAACCGGCTCGCCCCAGCCGCCGATGGCTATTCTGAACGTGCCCACAAAACTGATGAAGGGGGAGGGATATGGTGAGGGGTACATCTATGACCACGACACCCCCGAAGGGTTTTCAGGCCAGCAATATTTCCCGGAAAAAATCGGGCGGCAGGAGTTTTACACGCCGCTGGAACGCGGATTTGAGCGTGAGATAAAAAAACGTCTCGACTATTTTGCCCGTCTGCGCTCAAAGAAGGCGCAAAAGGACGAAGAGAGCAAACAGGGGCAGGATAATTTAGAATGAACGCTTTCCTTATGGTGGGGGCAGGGGGCGCACTGGGGGCCATGGGGCGCTATGGCATCGGGGTGCTGGTCGGGCGCATGGGGGTCAGCGGATTTCCTTTCGCTACCCTGATTGTCAATGTTTTTGGCTCTCTGGTCATGGGGCTGCTGGTGGGCCTTTTGGCAAAACTGCTGCCAGGCTGGCAAAACGAAGCGCGCCTTTTTGTTGCCGTGGGCCTTCTGGGCGGGTTCACTACTTTTTCCGCCTTTTCTCTTGATGCAATCGTTCTGATGGAGCGCGGCGAGATGGGGCAGGCGCTGGTTTATATATCCGCGTCCGTGGTACTTTCAATTCTGGCGCTCTTTGCGGGACTTTTGTTCATGCGCGGGTTACCCTTGTGAGCGGGGTAAGTCATCAGCCGGTTGGGGAGGACGAAGAGGGTATGCGGCTGGACCGCTGGTTCTCTCTTCATTATCCGCAGGTGCCCTTTGGCCGCTTGCAGAAACTCTTGCGCACGGGCCAGGTGCGGGTGGACAAGGGGCGGGTCAAGGCCAGTACGCGCCTCAGTGCCGGGCAGGTGGTGCGGGTGCCCCCGGTGGACGACAAGCCGGTGCCGGAGCAAAAGCCTGAGCACAACCGGCGCGAGGACGCGCAGTTTTTGCGCGACCTCATTCTGTATGAGGATGACGACCTCTATGTCTTCAACAAACCGCACGGGCTTGCGGTGCAGGGGGGGAGCGGTACCAAACGTCACATAGACGGCATGCTCAAAAGCCTGCCCGACAAAAAGGGAGAAGCGCCAAGGCTGGTGCATCGGCTCGACCGGGACACGTCGGGCTGTTTGCTGGTGGCCAAGACCCGCGCCGTTGCTTCCCATTTCGGTGGCGTGTTCCGGTCGCGTTCGGCCCGCAAAATCTACTGGGCGATAGTTGCGGGGGTGCCCAATCCGGCGCAGGGCACGATTTCGTGCTTTCTGGCCAAAAAACCAACGCGGGACGGCGAGCAGGTGGTGGTGGTCGAAAAGGGCTTCAAGGGCGCGCAGCACTCCATGAGCCATTATTCGGTAACTGAAAACGCTGCCCGCAAACTCTCGTGGGTGACCTTGAAACCGGTTACCGGGCGCACCCATCAACTCAGGGTGCATATGATGAATCTGGGCACCCCCATTCTGGACGACCCGCGCTATTTTGAGATGGACGACTGGAACTGGCAGGCACCCGAAGGGCTGGGGCGGGGTCTGCATCTGCACGCGCGGCGGTTGGCGCTGCCCTTGCGCAGTGGCAAACGTCTTGATATCAGCGCGCCTCTGCCCCCCCATATGCAAAAGACTTTTGATATGCTGGGTTTTGATGCGGCACGTTATGATGTGCAAAAAATTGACCCGGAGGATGCATGAGCGCACCAAGACTGGTGATTTTTGACCTCGATGGAACCCTTATTGATACAGTGGCGCTGGTGGTTGAGGCGGTCACCAACGCCTTTGTCAGCGTCGGCAGGGAGGGGCCTGATGAAAAAGCAATCCGCTCGATTTCCGGGCTTGGACTTTTTGAGGGGGTGCGCCGCATCGCGCCGGATGCCGACGAAATGCTGGTGACTGAACTGGGCAATCTCTATCGGCGCGAGTATCTCGCCGCCGCTTCCGCTTCCATGCGCGAGGCTCTGTTTCCCGGGGCGCTGGATATGCTTAAAGCACTGGATGCCCGCAATGATACGCTGTTGGCTGTGGCAACCGGCAAGCCGCTGGTGGGCACAAAGCGTGTACTCAAGGCCCATGATTTGCTTTCCCTGTTCACTTCCCTGCAAACCCCAGACACCAACATGTCCAAGCCCAACCCGGAGATGATTTTTACCGCCATGTCCGTGGTTGGCGCTGACCCTGAGCAAACGGTGATGATTGGGGATACCAATCACGATATTGATATGGCGCTTGCTGCTGGAGTGAAGTCCGTCGGCGTGAGTTGGGGCTATCACCCCATAGACGAATTGCGGGCCGCTGGTGCGGATATGATAATTGATGATTTTTCGGCCCTGAGCGATGCAATCGAGAAACTGGTAGAGAACTGATATGCGCGAAATCATTGAAGAAGCCCACAAGCACATGGATGACGGTTTTGGCCGCGCCCAGGCCCATACCAAAACCCAGCTGCCCAAGCGTTTTTATGAAAAGGCTGAGGTTGGGGAGGCCGCAGAAGGCTTTTCCATTCTGCTTGACGGGCGGACGACAAAAACCCCGGGGCGGACGGCAGTCACCGTGCCCTCGCGGGAGCTGGCAGCGCTGATGGTTGCGGAATGGGAGGCACAGGCGAGCCATATTGATGCGGCCTCAATGCCGGTTGTGCGTCTGGTCAACTCAGCAGTTGAAGGGGGAGAGGCGGCACTTGGAGCGCTTCGGGACGAAATCATCAGCTTTGCTGGTAATGACTTGATGCTGTTTCGCGCCGACAGTCCGCAGGAGTTGGTCGCTTTGCAGGAACAGCATTGGGATACCATTCTGTCGAAGGTTTCCCGACATTTTTCGGTGAAATTTCGGCCCGTTGTTGGTATTGTTCACGAAGACCAGCCCGAGGCAACCCTGGCGCGGCTCAAAGACTCTCTTGCCGACCTGAACCATTTTGCGGCCACCACACTTATGTCGATTACCGGGCTTACCGGGTCCGGTCTGCTGGCCATTGCCTTGCGGCACAAACTCACGGAGGGGGATGCCGCCTGGGAGGCTGCCCATGTGGATGAAAATTACAATGCCCGCATCTGGGGTGCAGACAGTGAAGCTGAGGCGCGCCTTGAAAAACGCCGGGCGGAGTTCGACGCCGCGCTCAGGGTTCTGGCGCTGGTGGATGAGGTATAAACGCACCACCGGCACTTTTCTTTCCCTCCCCCAACCCCGACCCTCCCCGCAAAAGGGGGGAGGGAGAAGAGGGTCGATACGCACCCACGCTCTCGCTCGAAAGCTGGCTGTCAACGCGATTTGGGTGTTGCCCGTTGGGCAGCTTCGGCACGCTCAGCAATCCAGCGAGCGGTACGAGGGGCGATTTCGCGCAACGGGTTCATTACGAATATCCGTTCGTGAGCGTGAGGGTGGGGCAGGGTGAGGCGGGGGCTTTGAACTTCCAACCGCTCATAGGCAATTAGGTCGATGTCGATGAGGCGGGGGCCCCACTTTTCACCGCGCACCCGGCCCATTTGTGTTTCAATGTCAAGGCAGGTGGCGAGCAGTTCCTGCGGGGTGAAAGTGGTCGTTACCGCCAGCATCAGATTGTGGAACAGGTTCTGGTCGGTTTTGCCCCATGGCGGGTTGACCAGCGTTGATGAGCGGGCGGAAATTTCAATTTCCTTGTGGGTGCCAAGCCGGGAAATGGCTTCTTCCAGCTGCGCGGGCGGGTCATCCATATTGGCCCCAAGGCCAAGCCATGCCTCAGCCATCGGGGCGCTGCCGGGTCAGCTTTACGGCAAATTCTCCGGTGACTACGGGAATTGGGGCTTCGGGTTTTGCGACCCGGATTTGCACCCAGTTGATTTCCTCATGGGCCTCAAACAGGCGCTCAACAATGTGCTGGGCCAGTGCTTCGAGCAGCTTGAACCGATGCTCGCCAAAGGCGTCACGCACGATATTGAAGATGAACTCATAGGAAATGGTTTCGTCCACGTCGTCGCTTTTTGCCGCCGCCGTCAGGTCCAGCCCGCAGGTGACATCGAGGGAAAAGCGGCACCCCACCTTGCCCTCTTCGGGCATCACCCCGTGATAGCCGTAAAAAGCCAGGCCTTTGAGAATGATAACATCATCGGTTTCAAGGTTCATGTTCACGGCCCTTCGACCAGAGGGGGTCCATATCGGGTGGCCACCGCCACCTGCAGGGCCTGCCGGTTTTCTTTTACATCATGCACACGGAAAAGGTGCGCGCCTTTTTCGTAGGCCAGCACGCTGGTTGCCGCCGTTGCCACCACCCGTTCTTTTGCCGGCACATCAAGCAGCGTGCCAAGCATGGACTTGCGCGAGGTGCCGATGAGCAGCGGGTGGCCCAGTGTAGTGAGTTCGTCCAGACGCCGCAAAAGCTCAAAATTTTCGGCATGGGTTTTGCCAAAACCAAAGCCGGGGTCCAGAATGAGTTTTTTGCGCTCAATCCCGGCCTTGTCGGCAATGGAGATGGACTTTTCGAAATATCGTTTCATCTCGCCAATGAGGTCGAGGGAGATTTCGCGGGACCGGTCCCAGTGCATAATCACCACCGGCGTTCCATAAAGGGCGGCGACATCGGCCATTTCGGGCTCACGCTGCAGGCCATGAACATCATTGATGATGCTGGCGCCGGCCTGAATGGCCTGGTCGGCAACCACCGCCTTGTAGGTGTCGATGGAAAGGGGAACTTTTATGCCCTCGGCCACCAGATGTTGGATGACCGGAACGACACGATCAAGCTCGTGCTGGGTGGTTACTTCGTTGGCGCCGGGACGGGTGCTCTCGCCGCCAATGTCGATGAGGTCGGCGCCTTCCTCAAGCATTGTTTTTGTGTGGCTGAGGGCCAAGTTTAGCGTTGTATATTCGCCGCCGTCGGAAAAGCTGTCAGGAGTAACATTGAGTATGCCCATGATTAGCGGCATCGGCCCCAGCGCCAGCACACCGTTTCGCAAGGGTATTTGATGGGTGCTGTGCACGGTCATTTTTTGGCTTCCAGCGGCGTTGCAAACAGGTCATAGGCATCCGTATCGTTGACAATCACCTCCACCAGATCGCCGGGCTTGATGCCACCTGCATTGTCAATAATCACCTGCCCGTCAATGTCGGGCGCGTCCCATTTGGAGCGGGCCAGCGCCTGATTTTCGTCCCGGCGCACATCATCGACCAGAACTTCAATGGTCTTGCCGATTTTTTGAGCCAGACGCTTGACCGAAACTTCCTGCGCCCGGGCCATCAGACGGTTATAACGATGCAGTTTTATCTCATCGGGCACGATGCCCTCAAGCTCGTTGGCTTTTGCGCCTGCCACCGGTTCATATTCAAAACACCCGGCCCGGTCGATTTCAGCCTCATCCATCCAGTCGAGCAATTGTTCAAAATCCTCCTCGGTTTCGCCGGGAAAACCAACGATGAAGGTCGAGCGGATGGCCAGATCCGGGCATGTTTCTCGCCAGCTTTTGATGCGGGCAAGGGTTTTTTCCTGATTGGCCGGGCGGCGCATGGCCTTGAGCAGGCGGGGGGAGGCGTGCTGGAAGGGAATGTCCAGATAAGGCAGGATTTTGCCCGCCGCCATCAATTCGATTACCGCATCCACATGGGGGTAGGGGTAGACATAGTGCAGGCGCACCCAGGCACCCAACTCCCCCAGTTCGGCACACAAATCATAAAATTTTGCCCGCACTTCTCGCCCGTGAAATTTTGAGGGGGCATATTTCAGATCCTGCCCGTAGGCGCTGGTATCCTGCGAGATTACCAAAAGCTCCTTGGTGCCTGCCTTGATCAGCCTCTCGGCTTCGTAGAGCACGCTGGCCACCGGGCGCGACACCAGATCGCCGCGAATGGAAGGGATTATGCAGAAAGAACAGCGGTTTGAACAGCCTTCTGAAATCTTGAGATAAGAATAGTGTTTTGGCGTGAGTTTTAAGCCTTCGGGGGGGACCAGGTCGACAAAGGGGTCGTGAACGGGGGGCGCAACAGCGTGCACCGCTTCAACCACCTGGCTGTACTGATGGGGACCGGAGACCGCCAGCACCTTGGGGTGAACCTTGCGGATCATATCCTCTTCAATGCCCAGACAGCCGGTGACCACCACCTTGCCGTTTTCGCTGATGGCCTCGCCGATGGCCTCAAGGCTTTCGGCCTTGGCACTGTCGATAAAGCCGCAGGTGTTGACGATCACCATGTCGGCGCCCTGATAATCGGGGGAGAAGGCATATCCCTGCGCCCGCAAAGTGGTCAGAATGCGCTCGGAATCCACCAGCGCCTTGGGGCAGCCAAGGCTGACAAGGCCGATTTTGGGGGCGGTTTTTATGGGTTGGTTCATTGTCTATTCGCCAAAAGTGGTGATGGATTATCTCTTATCCCATCAAGGGGAAAGGTCAAACAATAGCCAAGGTTGGGGGGCAGGGATAGGCGGGTTGCCAAAAGCGAGGGCCTGCATCCCGCCTATTTGGAGGCTCTTGATTTGGTAGTTCTTGGTGCCCGCCTTGCCGTCCGGCGGGGGCTTGCGCGTTTGACGGGTGCTTCCGCCTGCTCTGTTGCCGAAGTTTGACGGGGAGCTGTTTTAGATTCAAACTCTGCAGGGGCGTCATCCTGGGCCAAATCTTCGATGGCTGCGCGCACGTCCTCAATGAGCGAGGGAGAAGTCGCAAGCCGCCTGCTCCGATTGTGGGCGGTAACCACTTTCTCATGGGACTTGAAGAATATCAGTGCAACCTCGCAAATGGCCCTGAGTAAAATAAATGCCAACGTGCTAAAGACAGTGATTTCAAGTATGCTCCAGAGGCCGTTGCCAAAACCAAAGCGGAAGCTGAAAAACAGGTGGTTGATGCTCAAAAGCCCAATAGCAGTCAGTCCGCCCAGATAAAACAGCGTAATCAGTTTTGGAGTGATAATGCGGTCCAGATTTATCAGAACCGGACCGGTGAACAGATTCTTCAGGTCGTTCAGGTTCATATGCGCCCGTCTCTGCAAGAAAATAAAGAGTGATCCCCATACACCAGAATCGCTGCCGGGTCACTTGGTATGGATTGTAGGACCAAAGTGGCTTTCAAATGTCCGGCGCAAAACCAGATCAACTTCCGGCATTGAAACCAGATGGCCCAAATCCTCAAAACTGGTCACACCCTGATCAGAAATGCCGCAGGGCACAATGCCCTCATAATGGGAAAGGTCGGGGCTGATATTGAGGGATATGCCGTGGAAGCTCACCCATTTTGAAACACGCACGCCAATGGCGGCAATCTTGTCCTCGCGCGAGGGGCCCTTGTCAGGTCGCTTCACCCAGACGCCGACACGGCCCTGGCGGCGATAGGCCCTGATATTGAAGGCGTTCAGGGTTTCAATGACCCAGGATTCAAGGTTCCGGACATAAAGGCGGATGTCGCGCCCCCGCTGGCGCAGGTCGAGCATCACATAGGCAATGCGCTGACCGGGGCCATGATAGGTGAATTGCCCGCCCCGCCCGGATTTGAACACTTCAAAACGGTTGGGCGTCAGCAGGTCATCCGGGCTGGCGGAGGTGCCCGAGGTGTAAAGTGGGGGGTGCTCGAGCAGCCATACTTTTTCTGCACCCGTTTGTGAAGCGATTCCCTCGAGCGTGGCCTTCATTTCAGCCAAAGCCGTGGGATAGGGCACAAGGCCATCGCTAATCTGCCATTGCGCCGGCTTCTTGTCGGAGCGCAAAAGTGCCGGGGGACGTGAATTTTCAGCGAAACCTGTCGTCATTAACACTTCACTAACCATGATTTGCGCATTGTTGCTCAGACTTTTTGTGTTTCCCTCAAGCGTGGCGGATATACGCGGTTTTCTCAAGAGCAACATGGCTATAATTGACAGTATCAACGTTGATATAAAAGTGGAACTGGGCGCAACCAGCATGCCTGTTCATCACCTGTTGCGTCTGGGGCGTGGCGCCGTTATCGAGTTGGATACTACTGAAAGCGACCCGATGAGACTCTATGCCAACAATGTGCTTGTGGCGGAGGGGGAAGTCCGCATTGAGGATGGCACTTTGACGATCGAAGTGACTAAAAAAATCGAAAAATAGCAGTTCTTTGAACCGCGCTGCTTAAAGTTAGTTTTAGCCCAATCTCCCCTTGAGAAGCGATAGGCGATTTGCTACACGGAAATCCGCTTCGCCCCGAGGGTGTCGCGTTCTTTGCCAAATGACGTGCGGTCGTGGCGGAATGGTAGACGCGCAGCGTTGAGGTCGCTGTGGGGTAAAACCCGTGGAAGTTCGAGTCTTCTCGACCGCACCAATTTTCAGGCGGCCTTGGCAGTTGCCATCTGCGTGCTATCAAAATCATCTTGATTTCAAAGAAAAGTTCGGGCGCGCCAGCCGTTTTCATAGGTGTTTCAATTGGCGCACAGCCAGTCATCCAGGGTTGAAGAACCAACAGGCAGGCCTTGGTCCTTATCCAGACGGGCGCATAATCCAGCCAATAATATCAGCTCGAAAAGGGTCAGGCTTGCTCTTGCGCGTCTTCGGTTTTTTCACCTCAACATGGCCACCCAGAAATGGGTGCGCGGGGGGGCATAGCTCGGAGCAAGCGGGCGCGCAAAGTCAGGCGGGTGTCTGTTTTATCGGCTCAGCCAGCAGGAGGGCGGAATCCCCGTCAATAATCAGCCCCTTGCCCACGCCGCTGCGCAATAGGGCGCGCGTGGCTTCCACTTTGCGTGAGCCGGCGGACAGAATGACTGTGGTCGAACGCTTCAGGTCGTCAAAACTCACGGCCAGTGTGCGGTCGTTGAGAGAATGTTTTACGGGGCGGCCGGCATTGTCGAAAAATATGCCGTTGGTGTCGCCTACAGCGCCTGCGTCGCGCAAGGCGGCCAGTTCCTGAGAGGTGATCATGCCCTGCTGACGCAACAGGGAGACCTCGGTCAACTCGCCTATGCTTATCAGTGCCAGGTCTGTGTGTCTGGCCAATTCAAGGGAGCGCGCCACGGTGTGCTGGGACAGAAGAACCTCCCGGTCCTCTTTGGTGTCAGCGATGAAGGGCACAGGTAAAAAATACCCCTCAGCGCCGGTTGCATGGGCCAGAGCCTGAACAACCTCAAATGGATTGAATGCGGAATTGGCGGTGAGCGAGCCCATCAAACTGATGAAACGGGCCTTTGGTGCCTTTACCCCGGCCAGGTTCCGGGTGATCTGGTTCAGGGTCCGCCCCCAGCCGGTGCCGATTACCGCGTCGGGTTTGCTCGTGAGCAGGTCACGGAGATATTGTGCTGCGGTCGAGCCTACCGCCCGTTGCGGAAATTCTGCGAAATTTTCATTGCTTTCCATTTGCGCGGGTGACAGCCCCAGGGGTGGGGTGCAGATGCAGAACTGCAGTCCGAATTCCTGCTGGATGGCGTTTTCGACCGGGAGCAGACCGATGTCTCTGTGATCAATGGAGATGCTGACCAGCCCGCTTGCACGGGCCTGGCGCAGCAATCTGTTGACGCGCGCACGGGTCAGCCCCATCCGGGCTGAGGTTTCTTCCTGATTCAATCCGCCCAGATAATAGAGCCAGGCAGCCCGGGCCATGAGCTGGCGTTCACTGATTTCTGTCATTTCCGGGCAAGATACGCCGCAAACCCGGCCGGGGGCAAGCCCTGTTGCAATACAAATGTAATGACGCTAGACAAATGTACCACAATGTCCTATGAGTCATCCTGCAGACGTTAGGAAAATTGCTTTTTCCGAGGAGCGTCTCACCTAAACCCTAGGGAGGAATATGAAGTGAAACATACCAAGATAGTCACGCTTTTCGCAGCCGCGTTGATGGTAACAACAGGTGCTGCGTCGGCCATTGATGTGGCCTGGGTACATTCAAACGCTGCGGCACAGTCCGAGCAACGCGTCAAGGCAGGTTTCCAGGAGTGGTTGGAAGAAACCGGCAAGGACTGGAACGTCTCTTACCTTGATTCTGGTGGTTCGGGTGAAGCGGTTGCTTCAAACCTGGAAGATGCAGCTTCGCGCGGCGTAGATGCAATTATCATCACAATGTCGGATTTGCGGGCGTCCCGTGCAGCCATTTCTGCAGCAGCGGAAGCGGGAATTCCGATTTTTTCCGTAGATAGCGGCTATATTGATGGTGTGGTGGTTGATGTCACCACGAATAACTGGGCAATGTCGGCTGACGTTTCCCCCTATCTGCTGGATGAAATGGGCGGCGAGGGGAATCTCATCTTCCTGCGCATGGCGGAGCATCATGGCACCCGTAAGCGCGGTGATGTCATGCTTGACGTCCTGCGTGAATATCAGGGGGTGAATGTCCTTGTCGAACACAATATCGACTATACTGCGTTCTTTGAAGATACAACCAGCCGGATGCAGGACTATGTAGCCCGTTATGGTGCTGATATCGATGCGGTCTGGGCACCCTGGGACGAGCCCGCGCAGGCAGCAATCAATGTGCTCAAAGCTGCCGGTCTGAGTGATGTGAAAGTGATCGGGATTGACGGACACCCCCAGGCAATTGATGAGGTCTGCAAGCCGGACAGCATGATGATTGCAACTGTCAGCCAGCCCTTTGAGGGGATGGGTGCGCAGGTCGGTCAGTGGATTGCAAGCATCGTTGAAGATGGCAAAGATTCCGCTGATGTGGTTCCGAGCAAGACCGTCTATATGGATGCGCCCCTGGTGACAAAGAATAATTGCGAAGACTTCCGTTAAGGGGGCAACATTACTGCCCGCGATCAGTATTCATGATTGCGGGCAGAGGGTTGGCTTTGCTGTAACCGGTGCCGGGGAGCCGGCAGCTCAGTTTCAGGGTGTTGGCGCTTTTTGGGTTTGCGTATGTAATGGGAGGCCCGGCCCAGAGTGGGGGTCGGATGCATATTATTTTGGAGTGCGGGTCATGAGCGTTAAGCTCGCCAATATCGTGAAGGACTTCCCTGGAGGTCGTGCGTTGAACAATGTTAACGTGGTCTTTGGCTTCGATGAGATTCATGGCCTGATCGGCGAAAACGGGGCAGGAAAATCAACCCTTGTAAATATTCTGGGCGGTTCGCTGGCACCGAGTCATGGTGAAATTCTTATTGAGGGCAATGCTGTCAAGCTGACAACACCGCGCCTGGCGCTGCTGCACGGAATTGCCCATGTCTCTCAGGAGGGCAGCCTGGTTCCACAACTGACGGGGGCAGAAAATATTCTTCTGGGGGCGGAGCCGAGGCGCCTGGGTGGGGTTTTGCGGCATCAGGAACTGATGGAGCAGGCCAACTCCCTTTTGCACAAGTGGTTTCCCGAAGTATCAATTTCTCTGGACCAGCCGGTAGGGGAGCTTGATGTCGCGGATCGAAAGATTATAGAAATTGTACGCGCTCTGCGGGGTGACACCAGCATACTCATCCTGGATGAGCCGACTGCCGCATTGCAGAGTCGGGAAAAGATGCAATTGTGGGAAATTATCCGCAGCCTGCCCGCCAGAGGCGTCGGGGTGGTGCTTATCAGTCATTTCCTTTCCGAAATCAAACAGCTTTCAGACCGCATTACCGTACTGCGTGACGGCGAGCATGTGGATACGCTTGGGGCCGGAGATACCACAGAATCAGGTCTGGTCGACCTGATGCTGCGCCGATCTGCTGACGAGGGAGCGGTGTTCAAGAAGAAACCAAGCCAACCTGTTGGCAAGACCACTGTTCTGGAGGTGAACGACTGGAAAGCGGGAAAGGTTGACGTGCCCGAGTTTTCGCTGAAGGCGGGAGAAATTGTTGGTCTGATCGGGCTGACGGGGGCGGGGCATTTCGGATTTGCGCGCTCCTTGTATTCCCGGCAGGGACTTTTGTCGGGGACCGTCAGGATTTGCGGAAAAGATGTCGCCGGCAACGTACGGGAAATGCAGCGCAACGGCGTTGCCTTCGTACCTGACCATCGTATGGAGAATGCGTTGATGCCTGACGGTTCGGTGACAGAAAACCTTTCCATGGTGCATTCCAGTTTTGCTGCCAACCATGGCGTTTTGAACCTCGCCGCGGAAAAAACCGAGGTCATGCGCATTGTGGACCTGTTAAATATCAAGTTGAACAATCGCAACCAGCTGGTGCGGGAACTGTCCGGGGGGAACAAACAAAAGGTATCTCTTGGCAAGTGGCTCTATGGGGCGGCAGACAGGTATCGGGTGATGATCTTTATTGAGCCGACCGAGGGGGTGGATATTGGCGCCAAGCAGGAAATTTACCGGCAGATACGCGCTCTTGCCGAACAGGGGGTTGGTGTCTTGATCGCATCATCTGATTTGCTCGAAATAGAGCAGGTAACGCAGCGCGTCGTCCCCTTCGTTCACGGGCGTCCCGGCAAGAGCATTCCTGCTGAGGAATTCTCCGAAGCGCGTTTCATCGGTGCGCTGACGGGGGAAGCGGCATGAGCATGAAAGAGCAGAAAATGACATCGTCTCAGAACAAAAAATCCATGATCAACATGGAATGGATTCAGAAATATTCCACCTTTGTTGTATTGATCCTCATGTTTGTGGGGTTTGCAATTTCGATTGATCGCTTTGCAACCATATTCAATCTGACGAATATTCTGCAGCAGATATCCATTCTTACGATCGTGGGATGCGGCCTTACTTTCGGGTTTGCCGCAAAAGAGATTGACCTGTCGGTGGGCTATACTGTTGGCCTTGCGGGTATTCTGGTGCCCATGCTGCTGGTCAACGGATTTGACGTGTGGTTTGCTCTCAGCGCCGGCATGGCTGCGGGGCTCGTCGTGGGGGTTACCAACGGTTTGCTTGTCACCAAGGTGGGCATACCCTCGCTCATTGCAACGCTTGCCATCGGGTCGGTGTTGTTTGGGATAAACTTTCTCTTGACCGGCGGGCGGGCCATATATGGCGGCCTGCCCGACAGTTTTCTTTTTCTCGGCCAGGGGCGCATAATGGGAGTTCCCATATTGGCTTTTTTTATGCTGGGGGCGGTAGTCCTGGCCTGGTTCGTGATGGAAAGAACGGTATTTGGCCGGTACATCTATGCGGTCGGAGGCAACCAGAAGGCGGCCGAGCTTTCCGGTGTACGCATTGTGTTCTACCGCACGGCGGCCCTTGCCATCGTTGCGCTTTTTGCCGCGGCCGCGGGAGCCCTGCTGGCTGCCCGCCTGGGGTCGGGGCAACCCAATGTGGGTGAGCGTTATCTTCTGGACGGGCTGGCCACCGTCTTTATAGGCATGACAATGTTCCGGCCGGGAACAGCCACCATTCTGGGCACATTTTGCGGTGCCCTGTTTATCGGCATCATTGATAACGGATTGAACCTGATCGGGATGGATACGTATGTCCAGAACATCGTCAAGGGCATCGTCATTCTGGTGGCGGTGGCAATCGTATCACGCACCACCAGCCTCAAGCTTTTGTGAGACCATTATGAACGAAACTGCTGCCAATTTGTCTCCCCAGCATATTGTGGGCTCGAACAGAGACCTCAAGGAGCTTTATCGCCAGATGCGCCGGGTACGCACTTTTGAAGAAAGGGTGGGTGAGCTGTTTGTTCGCGGCAAGAGCGCGGGTTCCATGCTGCACCTCTCCATAGGGGAAGAGTCCGCCGCTGTGGGGGTCTGTGCAGTGATGCGCGAGGGAGACACTTTTACAACCCACCATCGCGGGCATGGAATTTTTCTGAGCCGGGGTGCGGATCCCAACAAGATGATGGCAGAAATCGGGGGCAAGGAAACCGGTTATTGCAAGGGCAAGGGCGGCTCGATGCACATCGCCGACATGGGACTGGGGCACCTGGGTGCCAACGCCATTGTGGGGGGTGGAATTCCGGTTGTGGTTGGCGCAGGGCTGGCCGCAAAACGTGCGGGAAGCGGCGCGGTTTCAGTCGCCTTTTTCGGGGACGGAGCCATGCAGCAGGGTATTTTATATGAAACCATGAACATGGCGGCGCTGTGGGATCTGCCGGTGTTGTTTGTATGTATAAACAATCAGTACGGCATGGGAACCCGGATTGACCAGGCAACAAAAGCGACCGATCTGCACGAACGGGCCTTGGCATTCGGGTTGAATGGGGTGAGCGTGGACGGGCTTGATGTCATGCTCGTGCAGGAAGCTGCGCAGGACTTGTTTGACAGCGCACGTGCAGGAAAACCGGGCTTTCTGGCAGTTTCCTGCTACCGCTTTTACGGCCATGCGCGCATGGACAAAAGCCCGTATCGGAGTGAGGCAGAGGAAAGCGAGGGGCGCAAGAAAGACCCGGTGCTCTTTAGCCGCGACCAATTGATCGCGCAAGGGGAAGAGCCGGATGTTCTTGACAGGCTGGACGAAGAAATAAGTCAGGAAATGGATGGAGCACTGGATTTTGCGGTTGCTTCCGGTCCGCCTCCTCTTTCTTCGATGTTCCGAGATGTCTATGGACCTCTTGAGCCGGAGCCGGAGCCATTACGAACTCGTATCGCACGCATTTTGGCAAGGGACTGACATCATGGCTGAGATAACATATCGCGAGGCGCTGCGCCTGGCACTGCATGATGCCATGGTTGAGGACGAAAGCATTTTTGTTCTGGGCGAGGAAGTGGGCCGCTATGGCGGCGCTTATGGGGTTACCAAGGGGCTCATTGACAAGTTGGGACCTGAGCGCCTGCTCGATACCCCCATTTCCGAGCCGGCAATCATCGGCGCGGCCATTGGCGCGGCAATGAGCGGAATGCGCCCGGTGGCCGAACTCATGTATGTGGATTTCATTGGCATGACCATGGATCAGTTGGGCAACCAGGCTGCCAAAATACGCTATATGTTTGGCGGGCAGATTGGTGTCCCCATGGTTCTGCGCACCCAAGGGGGGACCGGGCGTTCTGCGGGTGCTCAGCACAGCCAGAGCCTGGAAGCCTTCGTGATGCATACGCCGGGCCTGCGTCTGGCCATGCCCGCAACGGTTGGCGATGCCTATCACCTGTTGCGCCAAAGTCTGACCAAGCCTGACCCGGTGGTTTTTATCGAACATAAGAGCCTTTATGCCATGAAGGAGGATGTCGATCTGGCAGAGGAACCTCTGCCCTGGGGCAAGGCGGCAGTGCGCCGCCGGGGCAAGGATGTTGTAATTATCACTTATTCCCGTCAGGTGCAGTTTGTTATGAGGGCTGCCGGGGCACTGGCCGGGCAGGGCATTGAAGCAACGGTGATTGATCTGCGCACACTCAATCCGCTGGATTTTGAAACCGTGCGGGAAGAGGTGGAGAAAGTCGGCAAGGCAGTGGTCGTTTCCGAGGCGGTGCTGACCTGCGGGGTGGCAGCTGAACTTGCAGCAAGGATTTCTGAGGAATGCTTTGATTATCTGACCGATCCCGTGGTGCGGATTGCCGGGGAGGATTGTCCGATTTCTGTTTCGGCAGAACTGGAGGCGGGATCCATTCCCTCTGCCGAACTGATCGAGGAAACCGTTATGCGGCTGGTTGCATGAGCGGTACTGTTCTGAACATGCCCAGACTGGGCGAAACGATGGAAGAGGGAACCATCAGTGCATGGCTGATTGCGCCGGGCGAAACATTCAAGCGCGGCGACCTGCTCATTGTTGTGGAAACGGACAAGACGGCGGTGGAATTTCCTGCCCTTGGCCCCGGGGTGATGAAAGAACATCTGAAACAGGAAGGCGAGCTGGTGCTGGTTGGCGAGCCTATCGCCAGAATTGACCTCGGGGAGGGCCCAGACTGGACGGTTGATGCAGACGGGGAAGGGGAAAAGCAGGAGGAAAAGCATTCTGCTCTCTCATCGCCTGCGCACGGAGAAACTCCCCTCACAGGACAGACAGTGTCTGGCATGGTGCGGGCCACACCGGTTGCGCGACGCCTGGCGCGTCTGAGCAAGTTGGAGATAAATGAAATTTCTGGTACTGGGCGCCGTGGCCGCATCGAAAAGGGAGATGTGGAGGCGGCACTTGCGGCAGATGAAGACGGACAGACACGTTTTTCCCATGAAATTGCTTACACGACTTATGGGCCTGTCGGGGGCGTTCCATTTTTGATGATCCATGGGTTTTCCGGGGATCAGGCAACGTTTGCCGGGTTGGCCAATGGCCTGTCCAGAGCAGGGTGCCGGGTTGTGGCTCTTGATCTGCCCGGACACGGAGCCACCCGGCTTGAAGCTGAGAACCCGCAGGATTTATCAAAAAATCTGGCCAAATTTGTTGCGGAAATAATGGGGCCTCTACCCTTTCATCTGGTGGCCCATTCGCTTGGCGCTGTTCCGGCCCTCGCGCTTGCCAGGGTGGTTTCGTCCGCCTCCCTGACACTGATCGCGCCGGCGGGGCTGGGATTGAAGCTGGACAGGGAATTCATTTCCGGCATGGCGGCCCCGGATTGCGTTGATCAGGTCAGGAATTTGCTGGGGCGGCTGACAGAGCGTCCGGTGAGCCTGTCAGAAACTGCTATTGAAAAGCTCTATCGGGAACTGACAAGAGGAAGGCTTCAGGCACTGGCCAAATCCCTGTTCGGCTCGGTCGGGCAAGCCCATGATATCAAGCCTGCGCTCGAAGAGGTTGCAGGCAAAACACTTGCGCGTGTGCTGGTGGGGCACCGGGACCGTATTATTGACTGGCAGGACGCTTGTGCCCTTAACAGCAGTGTTGCAGTGCATCATTTCGCCCGGGGGGGGCATATGGTGCATTGGGACCAACCCGCCGAAGTGTTGAGGATTTTATTGCAGGGAGTACATGATGAGCAAAGTTCGCGAAAGTCTGAATGAGGCAAAGATGCGGATGGGAGGGCTGGCCAAGGCGGCTCCGGATATGTTTGCGGGTTTCACCAAAATTGCCCGGGCAGCGACGCAGAGCGGGAAGTTTTCCAGTGCGCAAAAAGAGTTGATGGCAACCGCTATAGCAGTGGTGCAGGGATGTGACGATTGCATATTATACCATGTGGAGGGGGCAAAGCGGCAGGGCGCCGATGAGGCCGCACTGGTGGAGGCGCTCGAAGTTGCTGTTGAAATGGGGGGAGGTCCTGCCATTATGTATGCGGGCAGGGCGCTGGCGATATTCAGGGAGGTCTGAACAGGGCCGGGGTTGTGAGGCAGTAGTGGGAGAAGTCATATGTCCTATTTTTTAACAGCGGATGGCGGCACGGAGAGCCTGCGCGCCCGGATTTATGACCGCACCGGGAAATGTCTGGGCAGTTGTGCCTGTGCCTATAAAACAGATTTCAAGCCGGGCAGCCGGGCGGAGCAGGCACCGGCGGACTGGTGGATGAATTTCGTGAAAGCCTCAAAGGGCGCCATTGCGCAGGCGGGGATTTCAGGGGATCAGATTGAGGCCATTGCCTATGCCACGACCTGCTGTTCGGTGGTTGCTTTGGATGAAAACGGAGACGCGTTGCGCCCGGCACTGATCTGGATGGATGTGCGGGCCAGCGATGAAGCGGATGCGGTGCTGGCGACCGGGGATGAGGCTCTTGCGCTGAACGGAGATGGCTCTGGCCCGGTTTCAGCCGAATGGATGATACCCAAGGCGCTCTGGCTCAAGCGCAATGAGCCTGAAACTTTTTCAAAGGCACACCGGATTTGCGAATATCAGGATTACCTGACCTACAAGCTGACCGGCGAGTGGGTGGCAAGTCTGGATAATGCGGGGCTGCGCTGGCACTATTCCACGGACCGGGGAGGCTGGCCCGTGAGCCTTCTTCAGGCGCTCGATCTGGCTGAACTGCAAGACAAATGGCCCCCACGGGTCGCCGCACCCGGAGAGGTTATCGGCACTCTGACAGCCGCCGCTGCCCAAGAACTTGGGCTGTCCCGTTCGGTGAAAGTCGTGCAGGGTGGGGCTGACGCCCTGATCGGGATGATCGGCCTTGGGGTTTCCAGACCGGGACAGCTTGCTCTGATAACGGGGTCTTCCCATCTGCTTTTCGGGGTCACGGACACTCCGATGCACGCGCGTGGGGTCTGGGGGAGCTATCCCGATATTGTTTATCCGGGACGCTATATTGTTGAGGGGGGGCAGACCTCCACCGGCTCGATCATCAACTGGCTGGGCCGTTTGAGCGGGGGCACGCTCGATTTTGACACGCTGAATGCGCAGGCCGCAGAACTGGAGCCGGGCTGTGAGGGACTGATTGTTCAGGACCACTTTCAGGGAAACCGCACGCCCTATACGGACCCCTTGTCCCGTGGCGCGCTGGTGGGGCTGACCTTGTCCCATGAAAAACACCATATTTTTCGCGCCATGATGGAGGGGATTGGTTTTGGCACACGAGCCATACTGGATGCCTTTGAGCGCGCGGGTTATGCCAAAACAGAAATTACAGTCGGGGGCGGGGCCACGGCCTCTGACCTGTGGCTGCAAATCCATGCGGATACGGCAGGGGTGCCGGTGCGGGTTCCTGCCTCCCCCGATGCACCGTCCACCGGCTCGGCGGTTCTTGCAGCGTATGGGGCGGGGCATTTTTCCAGCATTGACGAGGGCATCTCAATAATGGTTCAGCCGGGGCGCATAATTGAGCCGATTGACAGAAACGTCACAAAATACGAAGAAATTTATACGCGCTATCTTGCCCTTTATCCGGCGCTCAAGAAAGTGCTGGCGAAGTAAAGGCGCGCGTGGGAGGCCTCTTTGTTTATTCACAGAACAGTGCCCGGACAGCCTCAGGCTGCTGGCGCGTTTTGTGCCAGGGGTTTGGTGAATATTCCCCGTATGTTAAGCATCAGCAGAGCCAATATAACAACCGCTCCGGCAATCTGGATGCGGATGTCGGAGGGCCACAGGCAGGCCCCGCCAGCGACCAGTGCCACGGCGCGTATGCTCAGCCCCATGGGCCGCTCCATACAGCCCTGCATGGCCGAGGCCAGCCCGTAAATCCCGATCACAGAAAAGGCAAACACGGTGAGCATCGCGCTCCAGTCTCCCGAGAGCAGCGGGGTGTAGGCAAACAATACCGGCACGATATAGATGCCCTTGGCCAGCTTCCAGCTCATCACCGCGGTACCCATGGCAGGGGCGCGGGCAATGGCAGCAGCGGTGAACGCGGCCAGCGCCACCGGAGGGGTGACGTTGCTATCCTGAGACAGCCAGAAGATAATCATATGGGCCGAAAGCAGGGCGGCCAGTGCGATTTCAGTCGGCACGACAAGATCGCGCAGGGGTGCGGCAATTTCAAGGGGCAGGGAGGCGATAAGGGCGCTGGCTTCACCCCGGGAGATTTCTCCGGCCAGCATTTGCATGGCCTCGGGCACCCCCAGCATCAGGATGGCCTTGGCCGGCTCAGACAGGGAGCCTGCGACCAGCGCATCAATGACAAAACGGTCGGCAATCATGCCCGCCAGCGCCGGAGCGGAGAGGGTGGCCAGAACAATATAGGCGGCGGTAACCGGCAGGCCCATGCCCAGAATAAGGCTGGCCAGCGCCACCAGTACAATCGCAGTGAGAATATTGCCTCCGGCCCATTCGGCAATCATCAGGGAGAAGGTATTGCCGATGCCTGCGGTGGTAATCACATTGACTACCAGCCCTACGGCACACAAGAGTACGGCGGTAAGAATCATGTTTCTGGTGCCCAGCGCCAGCGCCTCGAACACGGCACGTGGGCCCATGGGGTTCTGGGTCAGCCAGCTTGAAGCAATGACGGCCACGATGCCGATAACAGCGGCATAGGTGGGGGTGAATCCTGATACAAGCAGGCCGATGAGCAGGGCAATGGGAATGATGAAGCTGGCACCCCCTTTTCGGAAAGCCTGGCCCAGCGTGCGTCCCCTGGCTTCCATGGGCGGCAGGCTGAGCCGTTTGGCTTCGGTGCGCACAAAAATTGCCACCGAGAGAAAATAGAGCAGCGCGGGAAGAGCGGCCACGGCAACGATGGTCTCGTAAGGGATTTGGGTGAAGCTGGCCATGACAAAGGCCCCCGCACCCATGATGGGGGGCATTATCTGGCCGCCGGTGGAGGAGGCGGCTTCGACCCCCCCGGCAAATTTTGGAGAAAATCCGGCCTTGCGCATCAGGGGAATGGTAATGACTCCGGTCGAGGCGGTGTTGGCAACGGCTGAGCCCGATATGGTGCCGGTCAGACCCGAGGCGATGACCGCGACAAGTCCGGGGCCGCCGACCAGTTTACCGGCAACGGCGCGGGCCAGGTCGATGATGAATTCCCCCGCTCCCGAGCGCAACAGAAACGCGCCAAAAATGATGAACAAAAACACATAGGTCGAGGAAATACGGGCGATGGTGCCGAACATGGCGTCGTCGCCGAATATCGAGCGGAAGGCCACCGCTTCCCAGCTCAGGCCGGGAAAGGAGAATATGCCGCCCACGAACTGGCCCCAGAAACCCACATAGGTCACGGACAGGATTATCAGCATCGGAATGACCCAGCCGGTGAGCCTTCGGGTCAGTTCGACAGCACCAATGATGGCAATGCTGGCGGCAATCCAGTCCAGAGTGTTGAATTTCACACCCCGGTCATAGATGCCGTTCTCGGCAAAGGAGAGATAGACGGCGGCGATTGCAACTATGACGCCAAAGCCGATTTCCGCAAACAGGACAGCGCGGTGTTTTTCGGATTTTGCCCTGAAAGCGGGGTAGAAAATCGTTGCCAGAAAGGCAAAGCCGGCAAAGTGGAACACATTGCGCTGAAATTCGGAAATAACGGGCACGAAGGCCACGTAAACATGGGCCAATGCGAACAGGGCGCAGAATATTGTTACTGGCAGGGCGGAGGCGGCTTTGGGCAGAATCGGGGCTGCCGTCTCTTTTTGGTCGCTGGCCTTGGACATTGTTTGTCTCCAAAGGGGAGAATGCAGGTCCGGCCCGGAAAAGATTCCGGGCCGGAAATGATCATGCGCGGTTTTATTCGCGTTTAGTTAGCAATGAGGTTGGCAGGAATTTCAATGCCCACTTCTTCATAATACCTTGCTGCACCGGGATGCAGGGGCAGGGGCAGGCCGGCAATGGCCTTTTCAATGGCCATGGCTTTGGTTGCCGGATGAATGGCCTGCAGGAAGGGCAGGTTCTCATAGATGGTCTTGGTAATCATGTAGACGTTTTCTTCGGATACATCGGCGCTGGTTGCCAGAAAGTTTGGCTGGGCGATGGTTTGAACGTCTTCAGTCTGGCCGGGGTAGGTGCCCGCTTCAATGGTGAAGGGGGTCCACAATCCGCGTCCACCGTCAGCGGCGGCGGCCTCTTCTTCGGTGAAGTTGAGCAGGGCAATGCGGTCACCCGCAGAAGCAAACAACTGGCTCAGGGCACCAGTGGGAACACCGGCGGGAATGCCAATGCCCTTGACCTGACCGTTCTGCAACGCTTCGGCGGAAGGGGTGTAACCGCCATAAACCAGATTGAAATCGGTGTTGATATCGACACCCAGACCTGAAAGCAGGGCGGCGTTGGAGCCGATGGTGCCCGAGTTCTGCTTGCCCATAGCCATGCTTTCGCCGGTCAGAGCAACCATATCGGCCATGGTGCCGGTGTTGACGGCATCAGCGGCAATAACAAACTGCTCAACGTTCTGCCACAGCATGGTGACGGAGCGCAGATTTTCCTGCGGGCCAACCTCGGCCAGCGGTCCGGTACCCGTGGCTGCATAATAGCCGAACAGGCCCTGCATGATGCCAAACTGGGCTTCGCCCTCGCGCAGAAGGCGAACATTTTCGCCTGATCCTGCGGAACTGATGGCTGACATTTCAATTTTGAATTTGGGCTGCAATTTGACCTTTACCAGCGTGGCAATGGCCACACCGACGGGGTAGTAGGTGCCCCCGGTCGAGGCGGTGGCCAGAATATAGCTGGCTTCTTCAGCCTTGACGGGCGCTGCAAGAGAAAGTGAGACGGCCAGTGCTGCAATGGTGGCCTTGCTTAAAAATTTCATGGTTTCCTCCCATAAATCCAGCCACCACGATGGGGCCGGGCGATATTGAGGAACATGCAGCATAAGAGGAGCGCTTCCTATGAAGAAAATTGCAGGGTGCGGAAATTCTACCGGCAAAAACCCGCAAGGGGCGCGTCAGGGGCGGGTTCGCTCGTTAAGAAGAGTTTCTTTTTCGATTCCAAGCTTGACGATTTTTTCGTTCAGGGTACGTCTGCCGATGCCAAGAGCTTCGGCGACCGCGTCCATGCGCCCCTTATGGGTGCGGATGGACTTGGCAACGAGTGTCTTTTCAAACGCTGCCACCGCTTCGCGCAGGGTTTCGGGAATATCGTTTTCCGGATCTTCAAGGCGCAGAGCCGTCGCAACAGAGCCACCTCCGCGCCGGGCGGCCAGAACACGCCTTTCGGCCACGTGGCGCAGTTCGCGCACATTGCCCGGCCAGTCATAGGCCAGAAGTGCCGCTGCGTCCGCGGTGGAGAGTTCGGGAGCTTCAATTTCGTAAGTCTGGCTGAGTTGAGAGACAAAATGCTCAAACAGCATGATGACATCATCCCCGCGGCCGGAAAGGGGAGGCAGATTAATCTGTAGGGTGTTGAGGCGATAGAGAAAATCGGCGCGAAACTCTCCGGCTGCAACTTTTGCTTCCAGGTTTTCGTTTGAAGCAGCGATGATGCGTACATCGGTTGTGATTGTTTCATCGGACCCGGGCGGTGTGAACTCACCGGTTTCCAGAACCCGCAAAAGCTTGACCTGCACTTCCCTGGGACAGGCGGCTACCTCATCCAGAAAAATGGTGCCGCCATGGGCCTTGCGGAACAGGCCCAATTGACCATCTGATTCGCCAAACATCTGTTTTTCAAGGGTTTGTGCAGACATGTTTGCGCAGTTTATCGAAACAAAGATGTGGTCGCGGCGTGCGCTCATGGAGTGCAGCGCGCCTGCGATCAATTCTTTTCCGGTTCCGGTGGCCCCTTGTATGAGCACTGCGGCGTTGGCGTCGGCTATCTCGAAAACTTCGGTTCTAAGGGCTGTCATCTCCTCGCATTCGCCCAGCAGAACCCGGTCAATCCCTGAAAGCTCGCCAAGGCGTTTGCGCAGACGCCTTGTGGTGGAATGAAGCTGATGGTTTTCGGCTGCATGGCGCAGGATACGCAGCAGCTGGCGCGGGTCGAAGGGTTTTTCGAGAAACGAATAAGCCCCGTCCTGCATGGCCTGCACCGCCATGGAAATATCGCCGTGGGCGGAAATCAGTACCAGGGGAGGGCTGTTCTGGCTTTCCATGGATTTGAGTAGTTGCAGACCAGACATGCCCGGCATGCGCACATCGGAAAGAACCACATCCGGTTCTGTCGTCCTGATACGTTCAAGTGCTGTTTTGGCGTTGGAGCAGGCGGTAACCTCCCACCCCGTGCCCTCCAGTAGGTGAATGAGGGAAGCGCGCATTTCGCGGTCGTCATCGGCAATCACTATGCGCAACGGGGCATTATTCATCCGGCTTCTCCGTTGGGTTTTGCGACAGGGGCAGGGTGAGCGTGAAGCGGGCACCACCCTCCGGGGGGGCGTCAGCTTCAATTGTGCCATTGAGGTCACTTGCAATCTGGGAGGAAATAGCCAACCCCAGACCCATGCCCTGCCCGGACGATTTTGTGGTCATAAAAGGTTCCTGCAATTCGGCAAGGGTGCGTCCCTCAAGGCCGGGGCCGGTATCTGTGACACGCACAAATGCATGGAAGCGTCCATGGCCGTTTTCCCGGCCGGCTTCAATAATTATCCGGCGAAGGTCCTGGTCGGCAACAGCATCAATGGCATTGCGCAGAAGATTGACCAGAACCTGTTCGACACGTTGTTTGTTGGCGCTGACCGGTACAGGGTCTTTTGAGTATTTCTTTTCCAGGGAGGTGTTTTCCGGGTTTACTCCGTGGCTGACCAGTTCAACAGCGGCATCAGCGGCGCTGCGAAGGTCGAATTCGGCATTTTCGCCAATTCGGGGAGTTGCGAAAAACCTGAGCTGATTATTGATGTTCTCCATGCGGTCAACCAGTCCGGTGAGCTGTTTGTTCACGCTTCCTGGGGCTGCGCCTTCGGCCAGCTCCTGGGCCGTCAGGTAATTGCGCATGGCGGCAATGGGCTGGCCCAGTTCGTGGGTGATGGAGGCCGAGAGTTGGCCCAGAGCCGCAAGGCGGCTGGAGCGGGCCAATTCATCCTTGGCGGCCTTGAGCCGGGTTTCGGCAACGCGGCGCACGTTCACCTCCCTGGTCAGGCGCATGCGGTCGGCATCGGATTTGGCCAGCGCCTGCTTCAGGCGGGCGGAGCGAAAACCGGTGACTGCAAGAATGATAGCAAACAACACCGCAAGAATACCAACCACGGCAAGGGCGGTGCGCTGGCGGATGCCGGAAAGGGAGGTGAGCAGGTGGACGGTCCAGTTTTCCTGCTCGATGCTGGCCTGGGCCAGAATGTGGTCGGCCCCATTCAGAGTTACCCGACCATCATCCTGAACCTGCCAGTCCAGAGGCAATAGCGGGCGGTCGCCGAACAGCCTGAAATCGGCCATTTCACGCAAAGCTTCCTCGGAGAGGGGGGCGAGAGTTCTGAACTGGTCACTCTCCTTGGATGCCAGCAGCACCACCGATTCGGAATTAGTCACCAGAATGCGTTCGCCCGATGCCTGCCATGAACGGGCAAGGTTTCCCAGGTCGATTTTGACCACGACCACCCCGATAATTGTCCCTTGCGCGTTGCGTACCGGTTCGGAAACAAAATATCCGGGTTCGCCCGTGGTGACGCCGATGGCAAATAACTGGCCAGTTTTCCCTTCAAGGGCATCCCTGAAATAGGGGCGGAAGGTATAAAAATTCCCGATAAAACTTTCCGGGGTCTGGTAGTTCGAGGCTGACAGGGTTTTGCCATTGAGGTCCATCAGAAATACCTGTGAGGCATTGGCGCGGCTGGCGAATGTTTTGAGCAGGGGGTTGAGCGCTGTACCGTCTTTTGTTTCCAGTGCCTGAGCTACCACCGGGTTTTGGGCGATCACGAAGGGCAGATGGTTGAGGCGACGCAGGGCGTCATCAATGGTTTGGGCAAAGAATACTGCGCGTTTCTGGGTCTGGGAGGCTTCCTGTCGAGAAAAATACTGCCCAAGGGTGATATAGGAGGCCACCGAGGCCAAAAGCACTATTACCAGCGCAACAAGAATTCGGCGCTGTAAGATCATGATTTCAGTATCCCGTCCCTGTGTGATTTCGCGCTTTGAAAGTTCAAGGCGCCAGTCTGGTTTTATTCGAGCGCCTGTGATTGTGCCGGATAAAAACCCCAGGGTCAGAGCGCTGTGGCCTGCCATGTCCAAAAATACGGACGCCCGTCTTGCGATATCGCTTTTCGCCCATGAGCGCAATCAGAGGTGAGCTTTTGTGGGTTGGAAGTGTTTTCGCATGAGAGGTGAGAATGATGACTTTGGCCTGCGCAAGAGGCGAGGCAGCGCGAGATACTTAGGTAAAACACCTTATTAACCAATGGTTGGTAATTTTAACGTCTGACAAACAAGGGGGGCGATATGCTGCAATTACGGGGCGAGGAGCGCAAGCTTGGTGAAAATGAACTGATTGTCAGCAAAACCAACCTTAAGGGCCACATTACATATGCCAATGACATATTTCTGGATATTGCCGGTTTCACTCTGAACGAGGTTCTGGACAAGCCCCACGCGCTCATCCGGCACGACATGATGCCGCGCTGCATTTTTCAGCTGCTGTGGGAGCGCCTGCAGGCAGGTGATGAGATTTTTGCCTATGTGGTGAATGTAACCAAAGGTGGGGATTATTATTGGGTGCTTGCCCATGTCACCCCGAGCATGAATGCTGATGGTGAGGTCACTTCTTATCATTCGAATCGGCGGCAGCCCTCCCGGGATGCAATCGCTGCTGTTTCCGCGCTCTATGATGTTCTCTTGAAAGAAGAGAACAGCTACAGCAATCGCAAACAAGGTCAGGAAGCGGGCTACGCATTGCTGATGAATATTTTGGAAGAAAAGGGTCTGGGGTATGATGAATTTGTCCTCTCTCTCTAAGGTAATTATTTTCTCAGCTATTGGCGGTGTTGCCGCGCTGGCTTCGGTATGGATTGCCTATACCGGTGCCGGTGTGGACCTGATTGTTGTTTCTGCCTCGGTCCAACTTCTCGCTGTCGGGCTCGTCATGTTTAATGTCATGGCGGTCAAGCGTTTTTTGAAGAAAATCAAAACTGTTTGCAACGCTGTCCGGGAGGGGGATTTTGACCAGCGGGTTATCGATTCACGGGCGCGGGGCGACGTCAAGCTGACCGCGGATCGGGTCAATTCGATGATTGATATCAATGATGCGTTTGTGCGTGAGGCCTCCCTTGCTCTTACCGCGGCCAGCGAGGGCAAATTTTATCGCAAGATACGTCCTGAGGGAATGATGGGCATGTTTGCACATTCCGTGGGCAGGATAAATGATGCCATCGACCAGATGGCTGCAGCTTCCCAGGAGAGAGACAGAATTATCCAGACGCTTCGCGATCAACTTGGTGATACCATTGAGGCAGCAATCGCCGGAGACTTTACCAAGAGGTTGCAGGGTCAGCGCAAAGGGGATGAATTTGCAATCATTGCCAAACAGGTCAATGACCTGATCGGAACCGTCAATCGTGGTTTGACAGAAACCGGGGCTGTTCTGGGGGCCGTGGCAAACAAAGACCTCAGCCATCGGGTCGAAGGGAACTATCAGGGTGCGTTCCACAAGCTCAAGGAAGACACGAATGATGTGGCGGGCAAGCTTTTCGAAGTCATCAGCCAGTTGAAAGAAACTTCGGGGGCCTTGAAAACCGCAACCAGGGAAATTCTGGAGGGGGCCAACGATCTGAGCGAGCGTACGCTGAAACAGGCGGCAACCATAGAAGAAACCTCCGCCACCATGGAGCAACTTTCTGACGGGGTGGTGAAGAGCGCAAACGCTGCTGACACCGCCAACAAAAACTCGCAGCAACTCTCCCAAACCGCAGAACAAAGCAGGCATATTGTTGCCAAGGCGACCGAGGCCATGGAGCGTATCACCAGTTCTTCGGGCAGGATTTCCAATGTTATCGGTATGATTGATGACATTGCGTTTCAGACCAATCTGCTGGCGCTCAATGCGTCTGTGGAAGCAGCGCGGGCCGGGGAAGCGGGCAAGGGATTTGCAGTTGTTGCGGTAGAGGTCAGGCGACTTGCCCAATCCGCGGCCGAAGCATCTTCTGAGGTCAAGGAGTTGATTGAACAAAGTGCCAGCGAGGTTGGTACCGGGTCAAAATTCGTGACGGAAGTTGCAGAGAACCTTACGAACATGATTGGCGCCATCAAGGAAAACAGCGAGCTGATACATGGACTTGCCAACTCCAGCCGGGAGCAGGCGTCTTCTATTTCTGAAGTGAATTCAGCTGTTCGCCAAATGGATGAGATGACCCAGCACAATGCGGCCCTGGTGGAACAAACCAATGCCGCCATTGAACAAACCGACAATCAGGTTGTTGAACTGGACAAAATTGTTGAAGTGTTCAAGCTTCACGCTACTCCCGAAGAACTTGCCGAGCGCAAAAAAGCCAAGGAGAAGCCCAAGGTGGCGCATAATCGGCGTGCCAGCGACAAAATTGCTTTGGGTTCCGGCGGGCAGCCGAAGGCAGAAACAAAACCTGCTGCAAAATCACCGGCTGAAGCCAGTCCTGTTGTGGGTGGCGCGGACGCCGTTCGGGCAACCGGCTGAACAACAGGTCGCAGGCCTCCAGATAGCGGACCCTTTTTATGAGTTCGCGACCTGGCCTGCCGCAGAACTTCTCCGGCGCCACCCCTGCGGGGTGCGCCGGTTTTGTGCGATTTCGGATTTCTTGTGAAATCAAAGTATCAATTTGCGCCCGGTTGCGAAGTCATAATCGCATCAGGTACTGTTCCATGTTGTCCTGCAACTGTTAGATGAACAAACTGATTCTAAATTGACTTGTTCCTGTTCGATGCTTTGAATGAGTTGATATCAAACTGAAGATGCACACAAAAAACAGTCATTCGGAAATTTCTGCATGAGCCTGATACCGCCCAGAGTTACCCGGATGCTTGAAATGCTGCGCTCGCGTCTGGCGGATACCGATTTTGGCGCGAAGCTGGATCCAGCTAGAAGCGGGAAGCAGGTACCGCGCCTCAGGGTGCGCAAGAATGCCGATGCAGCCTCAGTTGCCGGAATCTGGAGCCGGTTGCGCAAGGACAGCGGCGCGGATGCAAAGGCGCAGGAGGAGATCGCCGACCCGCAAAGCATCGAGAGGGCGGCGCTTTATTCGGGCAATATCGAAAATTATATCGGCACGGTGAAACTGCCGGTGGGTGTTGTCGGTCCGCTCCGGGTCAACGGCGTCAATGCGCAAGGGGATTATTTTGTTCCACTGGCAACCACCGAAGCGGCGCTTGTGGCTTCTTATGCGCGCGGGGCCGATATCGTCTCGCGGGTCGGGGGCATCAGTGCGGCAACCATTGCTGAAGGGGTATTGCGCACCCCGGCCTTTGTCTTTTCGGGCATGGTTGAGGCGGGCCTGTTTATCAACTGGATTGCTGAGAACTCCGAAAGACTGAAGGATGTGGCTGAGTCCACGACTCGTCATGGCAGGCTGGTGGCTATCGAGCCTTATATGGACAGCGAAATTGTCTTTCTGATGTGCTGCTATACCACCGGCGACGCTGCCGGGCAGAACATGGTCACGGTCGCCACCGACGAGATGTGCGCGTTTATTATGAAAAATACCCCGGTCATGCCGCAGCACTGGTTTGTCGAGGGCAATTTTTCCGGTGACAAAAAAGCTTCCTATCTGGGCCTGCAAACGGGCCGCGGGCGCAAGGTGACGGCCAGTGTTTCCATACCCAACGATATAATCCGGCGCTTTTTGCATGCGGAACCCGAAGCGCTGCTCGCCTATGGGCGGGTGGCGGGGCTTGGCTCCATCCTCAGCGGGCAGTTGGGTGCCCAGGCCCACTATTCCAATGCTTTGGCTGCGCTTTATATCGCCACGGGTCAGGATGCGGCCTGTGTTGCGGAATCGGCGGTAGGCTTCACCCGCATGGAGGTGCGGGGTGATGAGATTTATTTCGCCGCAACCCTGCCAAACATTCTTGTGGGTTCGGTGGGGGGAGGCACTGGACTGCCTTCGCAGCAGGCGGGCCTGAAAATGATGGGACTGGCCGGAACGGGCAAGGCGGCAGCCCTTGCCGAGGTCACAGCGGCGCTTTGTCTGTGTGGAGAAATTTCCATCATCGGGGCTATGGCAGCAGGGCATTTCACCCGCGCCCATGAAAAGCTGGCCCGTCAAAGATGAGCGTGCCGCTGCGTCATCCAAAGGCGGGAGAAAACGTGATGCGCCGCCTCTGGCTCTATCAGGCCGAGCGCTTCCCTGTAATCAAAACCGCTGTTCTGGTGGGTGTGTTCAGTGCCGCAAGTATTTCGGTTTCCGCCCATCTGTCAGGCCGCGCTCTGCCAGGTCTGTGGACCTTTGCCGGCGTCTGGGTTGTGGTGATCATCATATTCTTCCAGATGCGTGCCTGTGACGAATACAAGGACCTTGCAGAGGATACCCGCTACCGGCCTGAACGCCCCATTCCTTCCGGGCTGGTCTCCCTGCGCCTGATACTGGGCCTTGCCGGTGCGGGGGGTGCGCTTGCCCTCATCGTTGCGGGCAGTATCCATCATCCGCTGATTGGCGTTCTTCTGCTTGTCTGGTTGTGGCTTGGCCTGATGACGTTTGAGTTTTTTGTTCCCGAGTGGCTCAAAGCACGCCCGGCGCTCTATCTGACCTCCCACATGGTGATTATGCCCCTCATTACCCTATTTGTCACTGCCGCCGAGTGGTTGCCTCATGGCTGGCAGGTCCCGGACGGTCTGTGGCTGTTTCTGGCGCTTAGCTTCATCAATGGCTGTGTGCTGGAAATCGGGCGCAAGGTCTGGGCTCCTGCAAGCGAGCGTGAGGGGGTTGAAACCTATTCCTCTCTTCTGGGGCCGCGCCGGGCGGCGCTTCTCTGGGCAGCGTCCTGCGCACTGGCGTGGGCGCTTTTGATTGCTGTGGGGAGTGCGTTGGGCGTACCCTATCTGGTTGGCGGCGGCGGTCTGGTCGTCCTGCTGATTATTGCCAGGGCTGTGGCAGGCTTTGTGCGCAACCCGAGCGTGAAGGGGCAGAAACTCATTGAAAAACTGTCCGGTGTCTGGGTGTTGATCTGCTATGGGCTGGCCGGGCTTGCGCCCTTAATCGTTGCGGGGGCGGGTTCGTGAGTTCGCTGATAATAGCCATGAGCGAAGCGGGCAGTGC
>Ga0256839_1000240_pt1 | contig 71240 bp, 72 predicted proteins | sample 354166metaG_FD_185968 | JGI IMG/M metagenome (GOLD analysis project Ga0256839, IMG submission 185968) | Hydrothermal vent microbial communities from Mid Atlantic Ridge, Atlantic Ocean - 354-166 | ecosystem: Environmental > Aquatic > Marine > Hydrothermal vents | place: Atlantic Ocean: Mid... | reverse complement strand
TCAATGGGTTATTGCTATACACATTTTACCCGATCAGGAACCCCGATCCTCTCGTTTTGAACCCCTTTTTATCCGTATATCAATGCCTTGCGCTGACCGCTTGGGAAAATTGGGGAGACACTAGTTGCCCCACCCCCGTTTGGCTGAAGCCGCCCAAAAGGACGGCTTCGTAACTCCTTCCACACATGGTGGATGTGCTGAGACTATTATCGGACTGATGGGCCTGAAGCTCAAGGGAATTCCAAGCGCCTAACCAGTAACATGAAATTATGCAAAAACAACAGGTTATGAAGTCACGAACCACCGAGGACAATATTGAGCAGATGGCCCTCTCCCAGCTCGAGGCGCTGGGCTTCGATGTCGCCCATGGCCCGGACATCGCCTTCGACGGCCCCAACCCCGAGCGTGACCTCGCGGCCAGCTACGGCGATGTGGTGCTCGTGGAGCGGCTCCGCGGGGCCTTGCAACGCATCAATCCCGATGTGCCGTCCCCCGCCATCGACGAAGCCGTCCGCAAGGTACTCGCCACCGAGAGCCCCGCGCTCATCGAGAACAACCGCCGTTTCCACCGGATGCTCACCGACGGGGTGGATGTCTCCTGGATGGCGCCCGAGGGGGAACGCCACGACAAGGTCTGGCTGGTGGAGTTGGAAAATCCCGGAGGCAACGACTGGCTGGCGGTCAATCAATTCACCGTGATCGAGAACCGGCATGAGCGGCGGCCGGACATCGTGCTGTTCGTCAATGGCCTGCCGCTGGCGGTGATCGAGCTGAAGAACCCGGCTGACGAGAACGCTACCCTGCGCCATGCCTTCAACCAGTTGCAGACCTACAAGGAGCAGATCCCCTCCCTGTTCGTTTATAACGCGCTGCTGGTGATCTCCGACGGCATGCAGGCCCGCTTCGGTACCCTGACAGCGGGCTGGGACCGGTTCATGCCCTGGCGCACCATCGATGGCACCGATCTGTACCGGGAGCCAGGCAACGAGAAGCAGACCGATGGCGAGGTGCAACCGGGATTGACCACCTTGCTCAAGGGCCTGTTCGATCCGGCCCGGTTCCAGGACTATCTCCTGAATTTCATCACCTTCGAGGACGACGGCGGTGGCACAAACAGCATCGCCAAGAAGGCGGCCGGTTACCACCAGTACCATGCGGTCAACAAGGCGCTGGGCTTCACGCTGGAAGCCTGCGGCATCGAGGCCCCGACCGGGCTTCACTATGGCCGGTTCCTGGAGGCGGAACAGGGCGATCCTTTCCGGGTGGGAGAAGAACAGGGGGAATACGGTCGCCAGTTTGGCGACCGGCGCATCGGCGTGGTCTGGCATACCCAAGGGTCGGGCAAGAGCCTGTCCATGCTGTTCTACGCCAGCAAGGTGATCCGCCATCCCTGCATGGAAAATCCGACCATCCTGGTCATCACGGATCGCAACGACCTGGACGATCAGCTCTTCGGCACCTTCGCCGCCAACAGGTTGCTGCTGCGCCAAACGCCGGTGCAGGCAGAAAGCCGCAAGCAGTTGCGTGAGCTGCTGCAAGTGGCCTCGGGCGGGGTGATCTTCACCACCATCCAGAAGTTCCTGCCGGAGAAGAAGGGAGACGCCTACCCGCTGCTTTCCGAGCGGCGCAACATCGTGGTGATCGCCGACGAGGCCCACCGCAGCCAGTATGACTTCATCGACGGCTTTGCCCGCCACATGCACGACGCCCTGCCCAATGCCTCCTTCATCGGCTTTACCGGCACCCCCATCGAGAAGGACGACCGCAGCACCCCGGCGGTATTCGGAGATTACATCGATCGCTACGACATCCTGCGGGCCGTGGAGGATGGCGCCACGGTGCCCATCTACTACGAGAGCCGGCTGGCACGGATCGAGCTGGATGAATCGGAAAAGCCACACCTGGATGTGGAATTCGAGGAGATCACCGAGGCCGAGGAGGAAGAGCGCAACAAACAACGCCTGCGCAGCAAATGGGCCTCTCTGGAGGCTCTGGTCGGCGCACCGAAACGCATCGAGCTGATCGCAAGGGATCTGGTGGAACATTTCGAGCGTCGCCAGGAGGCGATGACGGGCAAAGCCATGGTCGTGTGCATGAGCCGCCGCATCTGCGTGGAGATGTACGATGCCATCACCCGGCTGCGACCCGAATGGCACAGCGATGACGATGACAAGGGCCGAATCAAGGTGGTGATGTCCGGCTCGGCCACCGATCATCTCGACTGGCAGAAGCACATCCGCAACAAGGCGGGGCGGGAGGCCCTGGCCAAGCGCTTCAAGGATCCCGATGACCCAATTGCAACTGGTGATCGTGCGCGACATGTGGCTCACCGGCTTCGACGCACCCTGTCTGCACACCCTCTATGTGGACAAGCCCATGAGCGGGCACAACCTGATGCAGGCGATCGCCCGGGTCAATCGCGTCTTCCGCGACAAGCCGGGCGGTCTGGTGGTGGACTACCTGGGGCTGGCGGACTCCCTGAAGCGGGCGTTGGCCACCTACACGGCCAGCGGCGGCCGCGGCCAGGCGACCCTGGACCAGAACGAGGCGGTGGCCGTGATGAAGGAGAAATACGAAGTCGTGCGCGGGTTGTTGCACGGCTTCGAGTATCGCACCCTGCTTTCCGCGCCGACGGCTGAACGTATGAGCGGAATTGCGCAGGCCATGGAATTCATCCTGGCCCAAGAAGACGGCAAGAAGCGTTATCTTCAGGCCGTCACCGCCTTATCGAAGGCCTTTGCCCTGGCGGTGCCGCACGACGAGGCGCTCGCCATTCGTGATGAGCTGGGCTTGTTCCAGGAAATCCGCGCCAACCTGGTCAAGGCAACGGTGAGCAGCGCAGAACGCTCCCCCGAGGAAATGGAGGCGGCTGTCCAGCAGTTGATCTCCCGGGCCGTATCAGGCACCGAGGTGGTGGATATCTTCGCCGCCGCCGGCCTGGACAAACCGGATATCTCGATTCTCTCCGACGAGTTCCTGGCCGAGGTGCGAGAACTGCCTCAGCGCAACCTGGCGCTGGAGATGCTCAAAAAACTGCTCAATGACGAGATCAAGACCCGCATGCGGAAGAATGTGGTGCAGGCGCGCGCCTTTTCCGAAATGCTGGAGGAAGCCGTCAACAAGTATCACAACCGCGCCATTGCTGCTGCCGAGGTGATCGAGGAGCTGATCAATCTGGCGAAGGAAATGAGGGAAGCTCAGAAACGGGGCGAGAATCTGGGGCTCACAGAAGATGAAATCGCCTTCTACGATGCCCTCGAGGTCAATGACAGCGCGGTAAAGGTGCTGGGTGACGACACCTTGAAGAAGATCGCCCAGGAGTTGGTGCAATCCGTCCGGCGCAGCGTCACCGTCGATTGGACACAGCGGGAAAACGCCCGCGCCAAGATTCGTGTCATGGTCAAGCGGATTCTGCGGCGCTTCGGATACCCACCGGACAAACAGGAGCGCGCAACCGAATTGGTTCTGGAGCAGGCGGAGGCGCTGTGCCGGGAGTGGGTCGTGTGAGTGGCCGGGTGCGGCACCCCATTTTCGCCGTTTGATGGTAAGCTTTCCCGTGTCGCCATGAATCCAGGGAGAGAAGACGCTTGGCCGCCAGTGAGAAGATCATCGTTTCCCCGTCCTTGATTTGCGCCGACCCCTGCCATCTGGCCCGGGAGGTGGCCGAACCCGGAGCGGTGAAAGGAACCTTCGTTCGGAGTGCGAACCATCATGAAGCGGGATGAATTTATCTGGCCGGTGCGGGTCTACTACGAGGACACCGATGCCGGCGGAGTGGTCTATTACGCCAACTATCTGAAATTCTTCGAGCGGGCGCGGACGGAATTTCTGCGCGCCCAAGGGTTCGAACAGGATGCGTTGAAAGCGCGTCATGGTATTATTTTCGCCGTCCGCTCCGTGCGGGCCGACTATCTGCGGCCCGCCAGATTCAACGACCTGTTGGCGGTGAGTTGCCGTCTGACCGGCCACAAGCGCGCCAGCCTGGAATTCTTCCAGCAGGTGCGGAGAGAAGAACAGGTTCTGTGTGAAGGCCGGGTGAGGATCGCCTGCCTGGACGCCTCGGCGTTTCGTCCCCGTTCCATTCCGGAGCCTTTGTGGAGGACTTTGCAATCCCATGAATGATTCCCTGCTGGATCTCATCGTCAATGCCAGTCCCCTGGTTCAGGCGGTCATGGCCTTGTTGCTGCTGGCCTCGGTCGTGTCCTGGGCGTTGGTATTTCATAAATCGCGGCAAATCCGCGAGGCCGAGATCCGTGCCGGGGTTTTCGAGAGCCGCTTCTGGTCCGGCATCGACCTGGCCGATCTCTACACCCAACTGGCCAGGGACGAGGCGCGGGGAATCGAAAGCGTGTTCGTCGCCGGTTACCGTGAGTTCGCCCGCCTGTTCAAATACCAGCCCGCGGCGGCGGTGCTGGGCGAAAACACCGAAAGGGCGATGCGGGTCGCCATCAGCCGCGCCCTGGACGAGCTGGACGACCGGCTGGCGTTTCTGGCGACGGTCGGCTCCACCAGTCCCTATGTCGGCCTGTTCGGCACCGTGTGGGGGATCATGAGCGCCTTCAGGGCGTTGCAGCACGTCCAGCAGGCGACTTTGGCGCTGGTGGCGCCGGGGATCGCCGAAGCTTTGATCGCCACCGCCATGGGGCTGTTCGCGGCCATTCCCGCGGTGATCGCCTACAATCGCTATACCACCCGGATCGACAGGTTGGGGCGGCGCTACGAGCATTTCGCCGAAGAATTCCTTTGCCTGCTGCAACGCAGGGCGCTGGAGAAGCCATGAAGTCGCCAGGCATCCGGCCCCGCCGCCGCCCCATGTCGGAGATCAACGTGGTGCCGTACATCGATGTCACCCTGGTTTTGCTCATCATCTTCATGGTGACCGCCCCGCTGCTGCAAAACGGCGTCGACGTGAATCTGCCAAAGGCCCGGGCCAGAACGGTGGCGGCGGAAGACACGCCCCCCCTGGTGGTGACCGTGGCCGCCGATGGCCATTACTATCTCAGCCTCGACCAGCCCAGGCAGCCGCTGGAAGTCAGGGCGCTGCTGGTCAAGGTGCAGGCGGTGCGGCATCACAAGCCGCAGACCAAAGTGCTGGTGGCGGGAGACGACAAGGTGCCCTACGGCCGGGTGCTTCAGGTCATGGCGGCATTGCAGCGGGCGGGGGTGGAACAGGTTGGGTTGTTGACCCGTCCTCCCGGCCCATGAAGCGATTCTCCGGCTGGCCGCTGTCGGTTCTCAAATCCCTGGCCCTGCACAGCCTGTTGTTGACGGTTCTGCTGCTTCGCTGGCAGGGCGCGCCCGCTCCCACGCCGGCTTCTCCGCGGGAACCTGTGGAAATCATTGAAGCGGTGGCGGTGGACGAGCGGCAGGTCGAGGAGGAACTGCGGCGGCTCGAGGAGAAGGAACGCGCGAGGCTGGCGTATCAGGAAAAACTGAAGCGGCAGCGGATGGCCGAGGAGCGACGGTTGCGGGAACTGCAACGCAAGCGGCGGGAGGAGAAGAAACGCTTGCAGCAACTGGCTAGGCAACGCCGCCGGCAGGCCGAGGAAGAGGCCAGGCGCCTGGCCGAACTGAAAAAACGCCGGGAAGAGGAAAAGGCCCGTCTGGCCCGGTTGGAAAAGGAACGGCGGGAAGCCGAGCGCAAGCGGCGGGAGGCAGAGAAGCGCCGCAAGGCGGAAGAGGCGAAGCGGCGTAAAGCCGCCGAGGAAAAGCGCCGCCGCGAGGAGGCCGCCCGCAAGGCCGAGGCGGCGCGCAAGAAGGCCTTGGAGGCCAAACGCCGGGAAGCGGCCCGCCGCCGGGCGGAAGCGGAGGCGCAGCGACAGGCGGCCTTGGCCAGGCAGAAGGCCATCGACCGACAGGTGGCCCGGGCGATCGGGAAAATCAGGCGGCAGGTGGAACGGCGCTGGATTCGCCCCGCTTCGTACCGGGCCGGGATGTCTTGTACAATCCGGGTCAGGGTCATCCCCGGCGGCGAGGTGGTGGATGCCCGGGTGGTGCGCTCCAGCGGCAACCCGGCCTTCGACCGCAGCGCCGCGGTGGCGGTGCGCAAGGCTTCTCCCTTGCCGGTGCCCGCCGATCCCGAGGTGGCGGCCAGGTTCCGGGAGTTCAGTTTCGTTTTCAAACCCGAGGGTTGAGAGGTTCATGTTCGTTTCAGCGTATCGCATCTTTTCCGTCCTTTTGCTCTGGCTGGCTTTCAGCGGCGCCTCCAGGGGGGAGCTGGTCATCGAAATCACCCGCGGGGTGGCCGATGCCATTCCCATCGCTGTGGTGCCGTTCGCCTGGGGCGGCCGGGGAGCGTCCCCCGTGGACGTGGCCCGGGTCGTGCAGCAGGATCTGGCCCGCAGCGGACGGTTGAAACCCCTTCCGGAACAGGACATGCTGACCCGCCCGTCCGGGCCGGACGCCATCCAGTGGCGGGCCTGGCGCGCATTGGGTCAGGACTATCTGGTGATCGGCCAGCTCAACGAGGTGGGGACCGATCAGTACGAGGCGCAGTTTTTTCTTTTCGATGTCTACAAGGGGGAGCAGCTGGCGGGGTATCGTCTGGCCTCCCGGGGACGGGAACTGCGCCATACGGCGCACCGGATCGCTGACATCATCTACGAAAAGATCACCGGCGAACCCGGCGCCTTCGCCACCCGTATCGCCTACATCACCGTCAGCCGGGAAGGAGGGCGCAGGATTCATCGTCTGCAGATCGCCGACGCCGACGGCTTCAACCCCCGCACCGTGGTGGTGTCGCCGGAGCCCCTGATGTCTCCCGCCTGGTCGCCCGATGGCAAGTCGATCGCCTACGTTTCCTTCGAGAGACGGCGCTCGGCCATCTACGTGCAGACGCTCGCCACCGGGAAGCGGGTCAAGATCGCCGATTTCCCCGGCATCAACGGTTCCCCGGCCTGGTCTCCCGACGGCCGGCATCTGGCCGTGACCCTGTCCAAGGATGGCAGTCCGGACATCTATGTGATCAATCTGGCTTCCAGGCGCCTGAAGCGCCTGACCCGCAGTTTCGCCATCGATACCGAGCCCGCCTGGTCTCCTGACGGCAAGCGCATCGTCTTCACCTCCGACCGGGGCGGCAGCCCGCAAATCTATACCATTCCCGCCAACGGGGGAAAACCGAGGCGGCTGACTTTCGAAGGCGGATACAATGCGAGGGCCACTTTTTCCCGTGACGGCAGGAAACTGGCGCTGGTGCATGGCGGCAAGGGATACAGAATCGCCTTGCTGGAGTTGTCCAGCGGCACCTTGTCGATCCTCACGCCCGGTCCTTTGGACGAATCCCCCAGTTTCGCCCCCAATGGCAGTATGATTTTGTATGCGACTCAGATAGATGGCCGCGGCCAGTTGGCCGCGGTGTCCGTGGATGGCCGGGTGCGCCAGCAGCTCGCCACGCCGGAAGGCGATGTGAGAGAACCGGCGTGGTCGCCTTTTTGACCGAAGGAGGAGAAGATGACACGTGTGATGTTGAGCTTGATGTTGGTTGCGATCCTTACGGGTTGCGAGACGTTTGGTGGCGGCGGCAGGGAAGCGGCGGACACGGAGGCCGCGGCGGGCCAGGCCGCCGCGGATGCGACGACCCGGGGACTGGCGGCGGGCGAGGGGGCGACCGTGTACGAGGTTCAAACCCTGGGGACCGGTGAGGCGGGAGAAGGCGGGCAGGCCGGCCCCGACCAGGCGGGCCTGCTGGCCAGACGCATCCTCTATTTCGATTTCGACAGCGCCCAGGTGCGGCCGGCGGACATCCCGGTCGTCCAGGCCCATGCCCGTTATCTGATGGCCCATCCCCAATTGGTTGTCACCCTGGAAGGGCATACCGACGAGCGCGGTTCGCGCGAATACAACATCGCCTTGGGCGAGGCCCGCGCCAAATCGGTGGCCAAGCTGCTGGAGCTCAGCGGGGTGGCCCACCGGCGGATCCGGGTCATTTCCTATGGCGAGGAAAAGCCGTTGGCCCTGGGGCATGATGAGGCGGCCTGGCAGAAAAACCGCCGGGTAGAGATCGTCTATGGGGGTTGAAGTCGTGCGCAGAGGTGGGGCGATGGCGTTGCTCTTCGCGGTTTCCACCACCTGGGCGGGGGAAAGCGAACTGGAGAGACGGGTTCGGATTCTGGAGCAACGGCTTTCGAGCCGGGCATTGATGGAAATGATGCAACAGGTCACCCAGTTGCAGCAGGAAGTCCAGGCGTTGCGGGGGCAGGTCGAGACCCTGGAAAACGCCCTGAAACGCGCCCGGGAGGGACAAAAGCGCCAGTATCTCGATCTGGATGGCCGCCTGCGTCGCCTGGAAGGAAGAGCCCCCGCCCCGGCCGCTGAGGGGGGCGATACCGCTTCGGCGGCGCCACCCCCTGTCCCGGCGGATGCCGCTGTGGCAGCGCCTTCTCCAGCAGGTTCCGTCGAAAAGGCCGACGCTTCCCCACAACCGGCCGCCGCCCTGGCGCCGCCGAGCGAGAAGGCCAAGCGGCATTACCGCAAGGCTTACAATCAGCTTCAGGCCGGGCATTTCGATGCCGCCATCACCGCCTTCACCCGCTTCCTGCAACACTATCCCCGCACCACCTTGTCGGCCAACGCCTATTACTGGCTGGGTGAGGCCTATTACGTGAAGCGGGATTTCAAGGCGGCGCGGGAGGCTTTCCGCCAGGTCGTGGAGCGCTACCCTTCCAGCCTCAAGGTTCCCGATGCCCAGCTCAAGCTTGGTTATGTGGCCTATGAGCAGGGGCGCTGGAAAGATGCCCGCGGCATCCTAGAAAACGTGATCCGGCGGTTTCCCAATACCCATGCGGCCGGATTGGCGGCCAATCGTCTGGCGCGCATGAAGCGGGAAGGCAAGGGCTGAGTTCACCTTGGAAACGCTTCGTATCACCGAGATCTTTCTCTCCCTGCAAGGGGAATCGAGGTCCATGGGCTGGCCGACGGTGTTCGTGCGGCTCACGGGTTGCCCGCTGCGTTGCGGCTATTGCGATACCGCCTATGCCTTCCAGGGTGGTGAGCGGATTGATGTCGAAACCATCGTGCGGAAGGTGGGCGGTTACGGCGTCAGGCATGTGACCGTGACCGGCGGTGAACCCCTGGCCCAACCGGCTTGTCTGACACTACTGAAACGGTTGGCCGATGAAGGTCACGAGGTTTCCCTGGAAACCAGCGGGGCGCTCGATGTGTCGGCCGTCGATCCCCGGGTGATCAGGGTCATGGATCTCAAGACCCCGGCATCCGGGGAGATGGGGCGTAATCTGTACCGGAACATCGACTGCCTGACCTGCCGGGATCAGGTCAAGTTCGTGATCGCCGACGCCGGGGATTATCGCTGGTCGCGGGAGATCGTGGGGCGGTATCGGCTGGCCGATCGTTGCGAGGTGCTGTTTTCGCCCGTCGCGGGCCGTCTGCCGCCGAGGGAGCTGGCCGAATGGATATTGCGCGACCGCCTTCCGGTCCGGTTCCAGATGCAGCTTCACAAACTGCTGTGGGACGACGAACCTGGCCGCTGATTTTCACTCATCATCGTTGACCTGTCTTATGAAAAAAGCCGTCATTCTACTGTCCGGTGGGCTGGATTCCCTGACGACGTTGCTGATCGCCCGCGAGCGGGGGTATCGCTGCCATTGCCTGAGCTTCGACTATGGGCAGCGCCACGATGCGGAGCTGAGCGCCGCCCGAACCATCGCCAAACTCCATGGCGCCGAGGATCACAAGATCATCCACATCGGCCTCGGTGACATCGGAGGTTCCGCCCTGACCGACGAAGCCATCGAGGTGCCGGATGTTCCCAGCGAGGGCATTCCGGTGACCTATGTGCCCGCCCGCAATACCCTATTTCTCGCCTTCGCCCTGGGATATGCCGAAGTGATCGGCGCCCTGGACATCTTCATCGGTGTCAACGCGGTGGATTATTCGGGATACCCGGACTGCCGGCCTGAATTCATCGAGGCGTTTCAGAAGCTGGCCGATCTGGCCACCAAGGTGGGGGTGGAAGGGGGGCGCTTCAAGATTCACACCCCCTTGATCCGTTTGAGCAAGGCCGAGATCATCCAGCGTGGCGTGGCGTTGGGCGCGGATTATGCGCTGGCCGTCTCGTGTTACGCCGCCGACAGCGCAGGGAAGGCCTGTGGTCACTGCGATGCCTGCCGTTTACGGCGGGAAGGTTTCGCCGCCGCCGGCGTTCCGGACCCGACCCGTTATCGCTGAGGGGGCTTTTTCGCGCTCAGCGAAGCCATTCAGCCACCAGCTTCATACAGTCGCGGCGCAGGGGACAATTTTTCTGCCGGCAGAAAAAACGTTGGTCGCTGCGAAAGCAGCCCGGCTTTTTATCCTCACTGGCGGTTGGAAGAATTTTCCGGCGGACGTGTGCATGCATGGTGAGCCTCCCGGAGGGATGAGTCTGTCACCTTGGTTAAAAGCATCTCCCATGCCAGAATAATTCATCAGAAAAAGCAAAAGCTTGCGGAAAAGGGGGCGAAGGAACCGGGTGATATGCCTCGTTAATAGGGAATATGCCATGGCCTTCGCTCTCCTTCTCGTGCCTTTCCCAGAGCTTCAAAACGACAGCCTGAATCCTCCATAACCTGCCACCCGGCTGGTGCCATAGCCGGGAATTTCCGCGTATTCCATGTCCAGGGCGTTGTCGATGCGCCCATAGAGCGACAGATAACGGGTGAGCTGGTAGCTGCCGGCGAGATTGACCAGCACATAGGGATCGAGCGCCTCCCTGTAGGCGAAACTGGAGAAGCGGCGGCTTCCGACAACCAGGACATTGACGTGCAGGTGCCCTTTCTCGGTGACCTGGATGTCGGCATCGAAGCTGCCCTTGTGACGGGGCCGGCGCAACAGTTGGTTTTCCTCGTTGTCTTCGGTGTTGGTGTAGGTATAGGTGCCGCGCAGCGTCAGAATGTCCCAGGGACGGACTTCCACGGCGGTTTCCACGCCGTTGGTTCTGGCTTTATCCAGATTCTGGTAGCCGTTGCCGAACTGGAAATCGATCAGGTTGGAAAAATCGTTGTGGAAATAGGAGGCGCTGAGATAGACGCGGTCTCCGAGGAAGGACTGATCCACCCCCACGTCCCAGCCGATGCTGGTTTCCGGTTTCAGGCCGGGATTGCCGACAGGGCCGAAGGCACCCGAGGGGCCGAACAATTGGTACAGGCTGGGGGCCTTGAAACCTTTTCCGTAGCTTCCCCGCAGCTTGGTGCCGGTCTCAGGGATCAGGACGGCCTGGGTGATGCGCCAGGTCAGTTTGTCGCCGAATTGATCATGGTCGTCCAGGCGGATGCCGGCGGTGGTGATGAAACGGTCCAGGATCTTGAGCCGGTTCTCGCCATAGTAACCGTTGATGGTGGCCGAGAGAGTGTCGATCTCGTTGCTGTTCATCCACTCGGTTTCGGTGGTGATGCCGAAGAGCAGGGTATCCCAGTCGGCCAGGTCGAGGGTGTTCTGCCAGTCCAGCTTGAACTTCTCTCCCCGCCAATTGCTGGTGTCGACGAAGAAATCGCCGGGGTTGGCCTTGTCGCGGAATTTCTTTTCGTTGTGGTTGTAGGAGATCCGTAGCGTCTGGCGCCAGAATTGGTCGAACAGGTCCAGGGTGCCCTGGCCCCGCACATAGACTTGGTTGGTTTCCTGGGTGTAGTCGGGGTCGTCGCAAGCGGGACCGCCACAGCTGTCCAGATCGGCCTTGCTGTGCTGGAAGCGGACGACCGCGTCCAGGTCAAGGTTGTCCAGCGCCCGCCAGCCGCCCCGGGCCGAGACGGTGGTGTTGTCGTAGCCGTCGTCTTCGCCGTTCCCCAACCTGTCGTCGGCGGCGGAGAATCCGTTGCTGCTCAGATGACTGGCACTGGCGCTCCAGCGAAGGCGGTCATGGGTTCCCGAGGCGGTGCCCATGAGTTTCCAGCTGCCGTAACTGCCGCCCTCGGCGCTGAAGCCGGCGGAAGGTTTGCCTTGTCCCTGTTTGGTGATGATGTGGATCACCCCGCCGATGGCGTCCGAACCATAGAGGGTACTTTGGGGGCCTCTGAGAATTTCGATCCGTTCGATGTTGTCCACGGTGAGGTTGGCGAAATCGAAAGCCGCGCCGGGGGTGGAGGGATCGTTGACCTCGATTCCGTCGATCAGCACCAGGGTCTGATTGGAGTTGGCGCCCCGCATGAAGACCGAGGTCTGGCGGCCGAGACCGCCGGCCTGCACCACGTCCAGCCCAGGAACGTTGCGCAACACGTCGGCGACCGTGAACAGCCTCCGCCGGGCGATGTCTTCGGCGCTGATGACGGTGATGCTGCTGCCGGTTTCGCGCAAGGGTATCGGGGTGCGGGCGGCGGTCACGACCATGGGTTCGAGATCGGTGACAGGCTCGTCGGCCGCCAGTCCGGTGAGAGGGAAGGTGAAAAACAGCGGAAAGGCTCTGAGAAAAGGGTTCATGATGGAAGGCTCCTCGTTTGGGCGCGCCCACCGCACGCCCGGGTTTGAACGATCGCGGCCGATGCCTGGGGCCGCGTCCCTGGCCGGTGAAGGTTGGAGAGGGCTGGCGCGGTGTTGCACGCTTTTCCCATCCCGGCCTCGCCAATGGGCAGGTCTCCGGGCTCGTGAGCGGATGTTGGCCGATCGCCTTCCCAGGCCGGGGCCCAGTGGCATGTCGATCTGCCTTGTCTCACCTACCGTTGCGGGGGCAGCGCCGGACTTCGACCGGCTTCCCTTTTCACCCTTTCGCCAAGGGCACCCAAAAGCGGCTGGCTATTGTAAACGCTGGGGGATGGATTGCAAGCGGATTGGGTGGTCGTCGGGCAGGGTAATCGCATGAACCGGTTTCCCCCTTTTTCTCCGGGAGAAGGAGGGGGGAGGGGCGCTTTTTCAGGAAGGGGTTTGCGGTTTCCAGCCTTCGAAGGTCCGGTGGGCTTCGTAAGTGTTGTTGAGGCGGAGGAAATCGCCTTCGATGGCGTAGCGCCAGGAAAGCCCCGCCGTGGATTCCAGGAGGGCGGTGGTGTAGTGGAAAGTGTCGTGTTCGTGGATATCGGGTTCCAGATCCGGTTTCCAGCTTTGTCTGAGCGCCAGTTCGTCGGCGACATCGCGGTGGAGCGTTTTGATCTCGGTGCAGAGGGTTTCATGGGGCCTTTCGACCGGAAGGCCTAGGGAATGGGCCTCGTTGCGGTGGAGGAGGTAGCGGTGGCCGGATTCGGAGCAGAGGAAAGACACGATTTTGTCGATAGCGCTTTCCTCGACACCGGCGCCGTGCAGCAACTTGGTGGCGACCGCCTGGAGCTGTGCCGCCGCCCTGTAGGCCTCTCCGAGCACCAGCGGGTGGATCTTGTTGGCCAGGTCCAGGATCAGATCCTTGATCACATGCGGGTCGTGTTCACCGATCTGGGCGAGGGCGAAATCCAGGTAGTTGTGAATGGTTTCTTCGTTGAGGGGAATGGCATGGCGCATCAGATCTTCACCAAAGTCCGGATTGAGCGGGCTTTCGACCGAGGGCTCGATGGCGCTGAGGGTCGCCTGCTTGGTCATCAGGATGCAGTCGGCTCCAAGGCTCAGAAGGGTGCCGGCGTCGTGCGCCTTGGCTGGAAGGATGACTTCGAACCGTTTGCAATATTGTCTGATCAGGTTGACCAGCGACCAGGCGGTCAGGTGATCGCCTCCCTGGGTGTAGAGAACCAGCGAGATCCGATGGACCTCGCCGAATCGCTCCAGGATATCGACGAAGTACTCGTAGACCTGTCCGGTGATTTCCGTTTCCAGCCCCGGCCTGTCGCCGGTGGCATAGAGGATGGCCTTGGAACGCCGCCGGCTTTCGATCGTTCGCAGAAGATTCAAGCGGTTCTGATGCAATGGTCTGCCCCCCGGGAAGGAAACGTGGTGATGTGGATCGGCCCTGTCATGGAATTGTAGTCAGAATTCTGGTGACTTCCCTGTCAGTCTTCGACAAGGCTAGTCGAACAAGCCCCATCGGGGGCGAAAAGGCCCCGTCATTTGTGGGGAAGGGCGGGCCCGGGCGCCGAAAGATGGCGCCATAGCCACAATCCCGCCAGCACGAGGGCGCTATAGGTGAAGGTGGACATCAGGTATGGGGGCAGATACGAGACGACCCGGGTGCTGTATTCCACCGGTCCCAGTCCGTCGAAATAGCCCGACAAGAGGTAGAAACCGGCGTTGGAGAGCAGGAAAGCCAGCATTGCCGCAACCAGCACCGCGCCCAGGGTCGAAACGATACCGGTGACCGTGTCGGGGGAGAACCCGCGGCTCCGGCGCCCTCCCAACCACAGGATGCCGTAGGTGGGAATCAGGAACAGGTAGGCGGGTGTGACGCACCAGCCGCTGACACCGCCGAAGTGGATGGCCAGATAGTCGATCAGGCCGGCCTCGATCAGCAGGATGACGAACGCCCAAGGGTTGGCGACGAACAGCCCGGCGAGAAAGAAAACCGCCAGGGATGCGTCGGGCAGGGTCCGAAGGTCACCGAAATGGTGGAAGCGGGTGGCCGCCATCAGGGCCATGAGTCCCCACAGCGGCCAGGTGAAAATCGCGTCTTCTTCTTTCTTGAGCATGGCGTTTCTCCACTATGATTTGAGTATGGCTTCATCATATCAAACTGGGGGTGGGGAGAAGTGATGCGACGATTCAAATCGCGGCAATCTCATGAATCGATTCTCCCCTCTCCTTCCGGGAGAGGGACCGGGGGGGCGTCTGGGCGGAGGGGGAGACGGCGCCGGCTGGCGGTGACGCTGCTGGTGGCGGCGTTTGTACGGCCGGTGGGGGCGGGCACGGCGGTGATCCCGGTCGATCACCGGCTCCCGGAAGAGATGGTCACAATTCTCACGCCGCTTCTGGAGCCGGGGGAGGCCGTGGTGGCCACGCCCTCTGGATTGGTCGTCAAGGCTCCGGCGGCCAGGATCGGGGAGATCCGCCAATTGGTGGGGAAACTGGACCGGCCTTTGAAGCAGCTCACGATTACGGTTCTGCAGAGCGCGGAATTGACGCTGGATGAATTGAACGCCGGGGCTTCGGTGTCCGTCCAGGCGCCTTCCGGCCAGCCCATCCGGGGACGGGCCCATCTCTACCGTTCCTTTTCCGACAGCCTTGAAGGGGCGCGCCAACGCTTGAAGACCCTGGAGGGGAAACCGGCTTATATCGTGGTGGGGGAGGAAAGGCCCGTCCCGGTCATCGGCGTCTATGGGTATCCACCCGTGGTGACGGGAGGGATCGATTACCGGCCGGTGACGAGGGGGTTCAAGGTGGTGCCGAGGATGGCGGGATGCCGGGTCCGCTTGACCCTTTCCCCCTGGTCCCGGCGCATGCACGGGATGGGAGACGGCGGGACCGACGTCCGGGCGGCCGGCACGACCGTGGAGGTGGAGCCGGGGCGCTGGGTGGAGCTTGGGGCCGTTTCTGACGATCTCGATGCCGGCGGTGCGGCGGGGTGGGGGTATGATTCCACCACCGAGCGCCGCCGCAGCCGGATTTTCGTCAGGGTGGAGGTGCCAGGCGGCTGTTAGTCAGTCCGGAGCCTCCCGCCTGAGGGCGTCGCGGTGCAGCGCCAGCCATTGCAGGCCGATGATGGGAATGGCCGAATTGATTCTGCCGCTTTCGACTTCGCCATAGGCCTGTTGAAAGGGCAGGACATGGACCCGGATGTCTTCGTCCTCCTCGTCCAGTCCATGAATGCCGCCCGCCTTGTCCGATTCCACCCGGGCATAGAACAGGGTGATCTTCTCCGAAGAGCCGCCGGGGCTGGTATAGAATTCGGTGATCCGCCTCAGTTCCAGGATTTCACAGCCGGCTTCCTCCAGGGTTTCCCGGTGGGCGACCTGCTCCGGCGTTTCGCCCGGCTCGATGGCGCCGGCGACGATTTCCAGCATCCATTTGGGATCGTCGTTCCTGAGCGGGCCGACCCGGAACTGTTCGATCAGTATCACCTTGTCCCGGAGCGGGTCGTAGGGAATCACGGCGACGCAATTGCCCCGCTGGAACAGTTCCCGGGTGAGCACCTTGCTCCAGCCGCCCTGGAACAGGGTATGGCGCAATTTCATCCGGATCAGATCGAAAAAGCCGTGGTAGGCGAGTTCTTCTTCCAGGATTCGATATTGACGATCGTCGTTTTGCATGGCGTCACTCGGGGCTTGGTATGCAGACTTCCCACCCGGCGCCGCCCAGGGGGCTTTGGTAGTAAACGAGACGGCCACGGTGCAAGGTGACCAGTTCATTCACGACCGCCAGGCCGATTCCGTGACCATGGGTTGATTGATCGGCGCGGATGCCGCGTTTGAGCACTTCCCGGCGCAGAGACTCGGGGATACCGGGGCCATCGTCCTCGATCCTGATGTAAAGATCCGGGTGGCGCCGCCCGGCCTGGGGGTGAACGTCCACCCTGACGTTGATCCGCCGCCGGCACCACTTGTAAGCGTTGTCCAGCAGGTTCCCGGCGATTTCGTACAGGTCTCCCTCGTCGAGGAAACAATGGGTATCCCCTTTGCCCGCCAGCCTGCAAACGACGGCTTTTTCCCGGTGGATCTTGTCCAGGCTGCTCCGGATGCGCTCCAGAACGGGAAGGACGGCGATGGGGGTCAGGGTGCCATGGCTGCCCTGGGCCGCGGCTTTTTTCAACTGGTAATCTACCAGGTGTTGCATCCTTTCCAGCTGCTCGCTCAAGGTCTGCTGCGCTGGTTCGGGAAGCTGAGTGCTTTGCCCCATTCCCGTGAGAACCGCAAGCGGCGTCTTGAGGCTGTGGGCCAGGTCGGCCAGGGTGTTGCGGTAGCGCTCCAGATGGGCGCGCTCGCTCTCCAGCAGGATGTTGAGATTGGTGGCCAGCCGTCCCAGTTCCTTGGGATAGGGGCCCGCCAGACGCCTTTTCTTGCTAGCTTCGATGGCTTCGAGATCGGCGGCGATGGTGCGCAGGGGCTTCAGGCTCCAGCGAAGGATCAATACCTGGGTGATGAGCAGGAATATGCCCGAGCCCCCGAGCCACGACCAGAGCGTCTGGCGGAAATCCGCGATTTGGCGTGAAAGCGAGGCGGCGTCTTCGGCCACGGCCAAGACCAAAGGGATGGGATGCCCGCGCTCGGTTTCCCAGACGACTCCGTAGTAAAGAATCCACAGCCCCGGTTCCTGCTGCCGGAACAGAAGCCGCCGTCTGCCACTGCCCAGGGCCACGTAGGGGATTTGCACTCCCAGCGCCGAGCCCGAACGCCACAAAGGCTGTCCCTGCATGAAGACGAACCCATACAGCCCGGAGCCGGGAATCGAAAAGCGGTTGTCGAGGCGTTGATCGTTCATTCTGACCTGGCCATAAGGGTCGATCTCGAAGGTGGCGAGCAGGGCGTAAATGTGCGCTTGCAACCTTTCCTCCATGGCCTTGCGGGCGGCCTCGTCGAAGGCTTTTTCCACCGTCACGCCGGCCAGCCCCAGGAAGGCCAGCAGAATGATGGCGGCGGAAAGTCCCAGCCGGAAGCTGAGGGAGCCTCTGGTCATGGGTCCTGGGGAAGCGACCAGCGGTATCCACGGCCCCGCAGGGTCTCGATGGGGTGGAGGGTGCCTTCGGGATCGAGTTTTTTGCGCAGGCGGCCGATGAAGACTTCGAGGACATTGCTGTCGCGCTCGAAGTCCTGGTCGTACAGGTGTTCGGTCAGTTCGGATTTGGAGATCACCTTGCCCGGATGCAGCATCAGATATTCGAGCACTTTGTATTCGAAAGCCGTCAGCTCCACCGGGTTGTCATGGAGCCGGACGGTCTGGGCGGTGGTGTCCAGAGACACCGGGCCATGGCGCAGTACCGGGTGGGCCTTGCCGGCGGCACGGCGTATCAGGGCGTTGATACGCGCCCACAGTTCCTCGTAATGGAAAGGCTTGACCAGATAGTCGTCGGCGCCGGCTTCCAGTCCCTCCACTTTTTCCTGCCAGCGATCCCGCGCGGTGAGGATCAGGATCGGGAGGTCGCGGCCTTTTTCGCGCATTTGTCCGATCAGCTCGAGTCCCGAGAAATCCGGCAGGCCCAGATCGATGATGGCCACATCCAGCGGATATTCCGTGGCGAAGTACAAACCTTCTTTGGCAGTGCCGGCGGTATCGACGGCAAATCCCTTGGCGGTGAAAAAATCCCGCAATTGTCCGCCCAGTTGTGTTTCGTCCTCGACAATCAAAACCCGCATGGTTGGTACCTCGATCGATGAGAGAGCGTCACCTTAGCAAAATTGCCCGGGATGTGCAGCTATGCTTGCCGTTCAAGGTGGGCTATGCTGTAAACCGGCCGTGACACAGCGAGGAAAAACATTCATGGGTGACAAAGTCGAACGCCGCCGGTTCATCAGAACGCAGACTCAGTGTAAAATGACTTTCCGTATCCCCCAGTCCACCGAGACATTCCCGGCCACTTGCCACAACCTCAGCGGCGCCGGGGTGATGTTCACCACCCGTCATCCCCTCGACCCTGGCGTGGCGCTGGAAATCAGGATCTGCCCGGAAAGCAAGGCGGCGCCTCCGCTGGAGGCGTTAGTGGAGGTGTTGCGGGTCGAGGAGAAGGCGGGACTCTATGAGATCGCGGCGGAAATCAAAGGTATCAAAAGCTGAAATCAGAACGACCAGTGGGAATGTTTTCCATCACCAAGGAAGTCCGTTTTTGTTATGGCCATCGATTGATGAACCACCCCGGAAAATGCCGGCACTTGCACGGACACAGCGTCAAGGCGGCGGTCACCCTGTCTTCGGATCAGCTCGACGCGGGGGGAATGGTCTGTGATTTCGCCGAATTGAAAAAGGTCGTGGCCGACTACGTCAAGGAGGTGCTGGACCATAACCTGCTCCTCCACGAAGACGATCCCCTGGTTCCGCTCCTCAGGGAAGCCCAAGAGCGGTTTCTGACCCTGCCCGATCCTCCAACCGCCGAAGTGCTGGCCAGGATGATCTTTCGTCATGTCGCTTCCCAGGGGTACCCGGTCGAGGAGGTATCGTTGTGGGAGACCGATTCCAGCTACGCCCGTTATCGGGAATGATCGTTCATTTTCATCATGCCGACCCTGAAGCTCGTACAGCCATTCCGGACCCTGCAAGATACCTGTGAATCCAACTACCGCAAGCTGCTGCGGTTGATTCCCCATTTGACCTGTCTGGAAGAACGGGCCGTGGCCCGTTTGGGTGGCAAGCCGGCGCTGCATCTCAAGTTGTTGGAGAAAGCTCCTTACACCATGACGCTGGAATTGAGCTATTGTTTCGAGCATGGGCCCCAGCCCCTGTTCGAACCGGCGCTCAAGCTCAGAATCTATCTCGATGCCGGCATGGCGGAAGTGATCGAGGATTCGGAAAGACCTCCGTTGAGGGTGGGCAAGCGCGTGGACAGGCAGGTCCTGGCGCACAAATGGGAGATGAATTATTTTCTCGACAAGTGGCTGGATCACTGCCTCCAACACGGCTACCGGTTCACGGTCGCCGACGACCGTCCGCAAATCGCCAACGTGGATGGCTGACCAATCAATCCAGATACAAGCGGATCGGGTTGCTATAGCTCAGGAGATCCGGTCCGTCCTGGACGGGTTTACGGACCCGCACTCTGAAATAGACGCTTTCTCCATCCCCACCCGGTTGCAGAGCCGAGAAACTCCAGCGGACCGTTTGCTGCTGGGGGGGGAGCGTGGCACTTTCGAGCAATTGGGGCATCCCGTTTCTTCCATTGCCGATGACCTCGACGATCAAAGGAGTCGGCTCATTTTCGGGATTGCGGCTGATCGTGACCGCAAGTTGGATGGCCTCTCCGTTTTCGATCCGTGCCGCCTCCCCCGGAGACAAGGGCAACTCGATGCCTTCAGCCGCCAGCAGCACGGTCAAGGAATCGATGACTTTTCCATGACCTGCCCAGAAGGAACCGGCTCGTAAAGCTTGCAGCACTCCCCGATGACTTCTTTCCGGTACTTGGATATGGATGCGGGCGAACTGACAGGGGGGATAATCGAGCGAATCGTTGTGGAAATCCGATGAGGCGATGGCTGCCCAAATATTGGCGCCTCGGTCGAGCAACGTGTCCCAAACCCCGCCGATCATGCCGGCGACCGGATCCCACCGGTCCACCGTTTTCAAAGCTTGGTGATAGGCGCCGACGGGTTTGGTCTTCTGATGGCCAGGGGCGCCCTCGAAGCCGGCGAAGAGCGTGTTTCCGGTGCTCCAGTGGATGTAATCGCTGAGATTTTCCCGGACATCGGCATCCTTGCGGCTGGGATGGTTGTAGAAGAGGACGGCATCGTCTTCCGAGGGGAGCTGACTTGCCAGCCAGGACAATGCCTCTTCGTCACTGGCGCTGGAAGGTTCGAATCGCTGCTTGAATTCGCCCAGCAGGGGTTGCTCCAGGGATGGTTCGAGCAGCATCGTGATGTGTTCGCGGCCTTGATAAGAGGGGATATTCCATTCCAGTCCGCCGAACAAAATCAGTTCTGGATGGATCTGGCGCGCTTGGGCGATCGCCTGGAAGTATTGCGGGCTGGCCGCTCGTTCACTCAGATCGGAGTGGTCGGTGATGGCCAATACATCGCATCCCCCTTGGGCGGCCTTGTCCACCAACGCCGCCAGCGGATAACTTCCATCGGAAAACCGGGTATGGGTATGGAGGTCGGCGGTCACCCATTCCCCGGTGAGCGCCCATGGGATTTCCGTGATATAGGAATTTTGCTGTAAGTATTCGCAACCTGTGGTCAAGGCGAGGAGCGCACCGATGGCAAGCTTTATTGGTCGTGAGCGTTTTTGCGGTGACGAAAGTGGTTTTTCACCAGCCTTGTCCATGGTTGGCGGTATCTGTCGGTTGGAGAGGAAACCGGTGCGGGGGTTTTCGATCTGGGTGGGACGGGTGTGGGCCATCTTTGTCTCCAACGGGGTGAGGATGGCGGGAATGTTATCACGTCCATGTCTGGTCTTTGTCATCCAGGAGCCGGGGCGATGGCTGGGCCGGTTGCAAATGTGGATAACGACCGGCATCTTTGTTTTAATCTTGGCTGATTCAACATCCGGGTAGCGGCGAATACAATGAAAAGAAGACAGTTCATTCACAAGCTGGGGACAGGGGCGGCGGTGACCGCTGCCATGGTGGTGCCGCAGGTGGCGGTGGCGAAGAAGAAATTCCGCTGGAAGATGGTCACCGCCTGGCCCAGGAATTTTCCCGGCCTGGGGACCTCGGCCAACCGGCTGGCCCAGCGGATCACCGACATGAGCGGGGGGCGGATTCAGGTCAAGGTCTACGGCGCCAAGGAATTGGTTCCGGCATTCGAAGCCTTCGATGCGGTATCGCGCGGCACCGCCCAGATGGGGCATGCAGGGCCGTATTACTGGAAAGGCAAGGGCGAGGTGTTTCAATTCTTTTCCGCAGTGCCGTTCGGGCTCACCGCCCAGGAGGTCAATGCGTGGCTGTATCATGGCGGGGGTATGGATCTGTGGCGGGAGCTGTATGCCCGATTCGACCTGATTCCCACAGCGGCGGGGAATACCGGCGCCCAGATGGCCGGCTGGTTTCGTAAGGAGATCAATTCCCTGGAAGACCTCAAGGGCCTGAAGATGCGCATTCCCGGCCTCGGAGGGGAGGTGTTGAAGCGTGCCGGTGGAACGCCGGTCAACATTCCCGGCGGCGAGCTGTTCACTGCCTTGCAATCGGGTGCCATCGACGCCACGGAATGGGTGGGGCCGTACAACGACCTCGCTTTCGGTTTATACAAGGCGGCCAAAAACTATTATTACCCCGGTTGGCACGAACCCGGTTCGGTGATCGAGTGTTTCATCAATCGTTCCGCTTTCGAGGCCTTGCCAAAGGATTTGCAGCACATCGTGCTTGGGGCCTGCCAGGCGGCCAACCTGGATATGATTTCCGAGTTGACGGCCCGCAATCAACAGGCTTTGGAAACGCTGGTGAATGAGCACGGCGTGAAGGTGCGTCCGTTGCCGGATGATGTGTTGAAAAAGCTCAAGACCCTTTCCTCCGAAGTGGTGGAAGAAATCGCCGCCGCCGATCCGTTCGCCCGCAAGGTGTATGCGTCCTTCAACCGCTTCCGCAAACAGGTTTCATCCTGGTCGGGTATCGCCGAACAGGCATTCATGCGGGCCCGTGCCCTTTGACGATCGGCGCATGGCAACCATCAGGACTTTTCAGGGAGGGACAGGGTTCTTATGATTCCATCAGTCAGGCTCGATGCCGTGATCAGGGAGACTGCACCTCAGCCCGACAGCTGTATCATTTGGTTGCATGGGCTGGGAGCCGATGGGTATGACTTCGAACCGATCGCCGAGTCGTTGCAGTTGCCGGGGGCCATCCGCTTCGTATTTCCCCATGCTCCGGTCAGACCGGTGACCATCAATGGAGGCATGGCCATGCGGGCCTGGTACGACATTGCCGCCCCCGACCTGGGGCAACGGGTGGATCGGGCCGGGATTCACCAGTCGAGGAAGCTCATCGATGCCTTGATCGATGAACAGATCGAAAAGGGGATCGGAGCCGAAAGAATCGTTTTGGCCGGTTTTTCCCAGGGCGGGGTGATCGCACTGGAAGCGGGGGTTCGGCGGCAACCTGCCATCGCCGGAATCGTCGCCTTGTCCACCTATGTCGCCCTGGGGGACGAGTTTCCACCCGCAGGATCCGATGCGCCTCCCATTCTGATGATGCATGGCAACATGGATCCAATCGTTCCCGTCGAGGTGGCTGAGGAAAGCCGTCGGTTGTTGCTGGAATTGGGTTACCGGGTCGAATGGCATGCGTTCAGCATGCCCCATGCGGTGTGCCCGGAGGAGATCGCGATCATCCGCCGCTGGCTGATGCGGCGGCTGGGTCATGCCTGATTGAGCCGTTGCTCGATCCTCCGTTTGTACTGCAACAGGGGCACCGTATGGATCATCGTCGGTGACGGGAGTCCCAGGATTTCGGCCGGTACGTCGATGTCGCTCACATAGACGGGGTAAGCCGTTCCGCTTCGTCTCAAACGGCGGATGTATGCGGCCGCCTCGGCGAACACCTCCTGTTTCCATTCCTCCGAACGGAATTCCTTGCCATCGCAGACGATGGTGTAGCTGACGCCTGCGCCGGGATGGTTTTCGGCATAGACGCGCACGTCGATGACAGGATCTGAGATCACCTCCGATTCCAAAGGGTGTTTTTCCCACTTGCGGCCGTTTTGTTTGAGCCGATAAAGCTCCAGAGGCTGCCTGGTTCCACCGCGGCGGTCCAGCGCTCCCAGCAAGCTGACGTATCGCTGCGCGGTCGACGGAAACGGTGCATGGGGATGACGTTGATGAAACAGGGCGCCGCGTTCGTCCAGCAGGAATACCTCCGCCCCTTCCTTCAGGGGGTGGAGGAAAAGCTGCAAGGTGTCGGCGCGATTGTGCCGGTAAAGAAATGGCAGGAGGGGGTCTTCCCGCAGGTGGCGGTCGAAAACCACGGGACTGAAGTTGGCCCGGGGTTGCCCGAGATGTTCCAGCAATGCTTTCTTCCCTCCCACTTCCCACCAGTTGAGGGAACCGTTTTGCCGTTGAAACAGATAGAAGGTATGGCCCGCGCTCAAGACGAATCGGGTGTTGCCGTCTCGATCCATGGCTTGGGCCAATGTCTGATACAGTTCCACGATCCGCAGGGCGATGGTGCGCGAGGTGAAGCAATGGGCCTCCAGATGGAGGGCCGGCCCGGCCTGGTCGAAGAGTAGACACAGGCAATCGAAAAGCCCTTCCAGACCTTCGTGGCGCCTGACTTGAAGTTCTCCCCAGCTGTTGAGGCTCAGGGTCTCCATGAAGCGGACAAGAACCTGGCGGTCGGCGCCGTAGGCCAGGGGGTCGAAATGTTCACTGGCGATTTCATGGTTGGCCCGCCTGGGACGGCCCGAATGGGCGATATTGGGAAACAGGGCGACGCTTTTCAGCTTTGCCCGGGCGCGGTAGGCATCCATGCCGCCATTCGATACGGCGGGGAGGAACCGCCTGACCCTTTGGTTCAGGAACCGCAGCTCGGCGGGCTGGAGTGGTGTCGTTTCCGGGAGCACGTCCCAGTGGGTGGCGGGCCCCGCCAAGTGGTTGGCGTGGGTCCATGCGAGCAGTTCGGTGAGATAGCGGGCCTGGAATATCGCGGGCGACTCCTGATCCTGCCCCCGCCTGAGAATCCAGCGGGCAGGGCTGCCCGGACCGCCGTCACCTGCTATCAGCAGATTCATTTCACTGAGGTCGACAGGAGTGGTCAGATGAATGATCTCCACTTTCCCTGGCCGTTTTTCCAACACCGCGTTGAGCTTTCGCCCCAAGGTGCGCAGCTCTTCCAGGTTTCCGCCTTGTCCGGCGGCGTGGCGGTAATGAAAGCGGCGCAGTGTCCGGTAACTCTGCTCCAGGGCCTGGATCAGTGTGTACCACTCTTTCCGCAGGGCATCGAAAGACGGGGGATAGGGCTGATATGCGCCCCTTCGGGGGGTATCCCATCCCCAGCCGCGCAGCAGGCTTTCGAGCTGGGGGCGCAGGTGGGGATGATGCAGGGCGTGACGGGTTTTGATGGCGAACCCTCGTCTTACCAGGCCAAGAAGATCCTGTTTTTGCCTGCCGGCCAAAAAGCGTTCGACTTTTTCATAGAGGCGGATGTAGGGGTCGAACCTCGATTCCTCGAGGCGGCCTGCGTAGATGTCCTGCTTGATGCGGCTCGCGATCCAGTCGGGGCGGGGGTATTCCGCGGCGTAACTGAGCAACAGCTGGAGCTTGAGGAGCGCCTTGTAGGGGGAGTTCAGCGCCTTGTACAAGTGCCACATGCCCGCGCTGACGAATTCCGCCGGCGGGACGTTTTCCAGCCCGCCGAGATCGATGAACGAGGAGGGATCGATGAACCGTTTGTCCTGGAGGTAGGCGGCATATTCGCGGTAGCGGTGTTCTTGTTCGGGCGGGACCAGCCACCACAGCAACCGGCGGCCCGCCAGATGAATGGCGGAGCGATAGAATTCCTCCAGTAACAGGATGTGTTGCGTACTGCCCGAGCTTTCTCCCGACAAGGGGGAAAGCCGGCCCTCCCGGAACGCGTCGGGTTCGATCAAAAAGCAGTGTATTTCCAGTCCCTGCCCTTCCGCCCAGCATTCGATTTCACGGCATTTGGATTCCAGCAGTTGGAGCGCTTCGGCGTCCAGATCCCCGCGATGACAAACCCAAAGATCCAGATCGCTGTTGTCGGACCAGGCGACGCTGCCGACGCTGCCCATGAGGAAGAGAGCCAGAATGGGGGCTTCGGGATTGCCGCGGCGGCGGTAGTCGAAACCGGGAGCGATGCGTTTGATGGCCTGGCGGGCGGAAGCGGATGCCCGATAGTCGCAGATCCCGAAAGGAGGCAGTCCGCCGCAGAATCCGGGCAAGGCGGGGTGGTTGTGGTGGAACAGCAGCGGCAGGATGTCCAGGCTGTCCCTTTGACGGCGGTTCAGGCATTTGTGCAGTTTCTCCAGGCGCTGGCGATGCAGATGGAGAAATCGGCGGGCCAGGATGCCGAAGTGCTTGCGGTGGATCTCTTCGCCCGGGGCGCCCAGGCGGATCGGAGGATGGCTGGACGAGGGCAAGCGTCAGGAGAGAAGTGCGCTGAGGTTGATTTCCCGGTCTTCCTCCACCCGGCGTAACAGCTTGTTCAAGTCGTCCCCTTTCTGCCAGGAGGCGACACCGTAACGGATCTTGTTCTCTCCATCACTGAAGTCGAAGGTGGCGCGGTCACTGAGCAGCTTGACGGCCAGTTCCTTGGCGTCCTCCAGGGAGGTCTCGGGCAGAATCAGCAGGAAGGCGTGGTCGTTGAGCATGCCGATTTCATCGGCCCAGCGGAGCTTGTCCTTGAGGGAGCGTCCAATGGTTTGAATCATGGCGATTCGTTGTTCCTCGCCCGTATGGCAATCGATGCCAAGGCGGATGATGGACAGGGGGTTCTGGTAACGCCGGCTGCGGCTGATCTGGCGGTCGAGCTCCTGGAGGATGGCGCGGCGGTTGTGGAGGCCGGTGACAGGATCCTTGGTTTCCAGGGAATGGACGCGCTGTTGCAGCCGCTCGATGTCGTTCTCGAGTTCGATGCGCCCGGTGACGTCGGCGAAGTAATGGATCTCACGCCCTTCCAGTTTATGGGCTTGCCGGTGTTCCAGCCAAAGCACGCGGTCGTCGACGGTCATTTCCGCCACGGAATCCATTGGCAGGTTCGCCAGGGGGGTTTCATTCAGCAGGCGCCCGACGAGATCTCCTTTCGGGCGGTTGGCGATGTCCGTGAGGATCTCGTTCAGCCAGGCGATACGGCCTTTCTGGAGGACCAACACGCCCAACGGGGCTTTTTCCAGAGCGACGCTTAAATCATCCAGTGTTACGATCATGATTTGTCCCCTGAACCTGCGTTTAAGGAAAGTATGACATAAAAACTTTCGGCTTGGTCAATCAGTGGTCAAATGACTTGCTCCAGACGGGTCCGTGCCTGCTCGACGGCTTTCCGTACCTGCTCCGGCGCCGTACCGCCAAAATGGTTGCGGGCGGCCACCGAACCCTCCAGCGTCAGGACTTCATACACATCCTCATCGATGCGCCCGCAAAGCGCCTGCAAGCGCTCGAGAGGGAGGTCGGCGAGGTCGCACTGGCGGCTCAGGGCCAGCTGGACCGCCTTGCCCACGATTTCGTGGGCGTCCCGGAAAGCGACGCCTTTGCGCACCAGATAATCGGCCAGATCGGTGGCGGTCGCATAGCCCTGCCTGGCTGCCTGGCGCATGCGGTCCCTGTCGGGGCTGACATGGGGCATCATGTCGGCGAAGGCCCTCAGGCTGTTGACGACGGTGTCCACGGTGTCGAACAACGGCTCCTTGTCTTCCTGGTTGTCCTTGTTGTAGGCCAGGGGCTGGGATTTCATCAGAGTGAGCAGGCCCATCAGGTGGCCGAACACACGCCCGCTCTTGCCTCGCACCAGTTCAGGCACGTCGGGGTTCTTCTTCTGTGGCATGATCGAGGAACCGGTACAGAAGGCGTCGGGAAGTTCGATGAAACCGAACTGGGCCGAGGTCCACAGCACCAGTTCTTCCGCAAAGCGCGACAGGTGCATCATCAGCAATGCGGCGCAACCTGTGAACTCAATGGCGAAATCCCGGTCCGAGACGGCATCGAGGGAGTTGGCGGCGGGCGTGTCGAAGCCCAAAAGCTGCGCGGTGTAGAACCGGTCGATGGGGAAGGGCGTGCCCGCCAGCGCCGCGGCGCCCAGGGGCATGACGTTGACTCTGCGCCGGCAGTCGGTGAATCTCTCCCGGTCCCGCTGGAGCATTTCGAACCAGGCCAGCAGATGGTGGCCGAACGTCACCGGCTGGGCAACTTGGAGGTGGGTGAATCCCGGCATGATGGTCTCGGCTTCTTGCCAGGCGAGGTCGAGCAAAGCCGATTGAAGGCGGTGCAATTCGCTGAGGATATGGCCCAGTTCGTCGCGCAGCCACAGACGGATGTCGGTGGCGACCTGATCGTTGCGGGAGCGGGCGGTATGGAGTTTTTTCCCCGCCTCGCCAACCAACTCGGTCAACCTGGCCTCGATGTTCATGTGAACGTCTTCCAGGGCTACCGACCAGGGGAAGCGGCCGCTTTGGATTTCTGCCCCGATCCGCTCCAGCCCCGAGACGATGGCTTCGCACTCTGCGGCGGTCAGAACGCCGATCTTGCGCAGCATTCTGGCGTGGGCGATGGAGCCTTGAATGTCGTAGGGCGCCAGTCGCTTGTCGAATTGGACCGAGGCGGTGAATGCCTCGACGAATTGATCGGTGGGTTGGGTGAAACGTCCACCCCAGAGTTTCTCTTTTTCTGCCATAAGCTCAAGTACCGTGTAATGGATTCATCGCAGAGAGCGGGAGACAGCGGATCGCCCAGTGCCGCTTCGCGGTGAAGGAAATTCCGTTCGATCGCTGGATTGCGGGAAAGCCTGGCCAGCCGATTGCGGTATGATACCCCAATCAACTTGAATTTCAGCGTGTGAATCTGTGACGGATGTGAATGACAAACCACTGAATGGCGCCAAAGCCCTGATCATCGACATGGACGGGGTGCTTTGGCATGGTTCCAATCCGCTTCCCGGCGTCGGAGCGTTTTTCTCCCTGTTGCGAGAAAGGGCGCTTCCCTTTGTGCTGGCCACCAACAACGCCAGCAATACGCCTGAGCAATATGTGAGGAAACTGGCAGGCATGGGGGTCGAAGTGAGGGTGGAAGAAATCCTCACTTCGGGCATGGCGACGGCGAGCTGGCTGGCCCAGAACCGGGCACCTGAGCGAACCCGGGTCTTTGCCGTGGGCGAGGCGGGGCTGCTGGAGCCGTTGCGCGACCAGGGATTCGAACTGGCGTGCAGCCACAAGGAAGGGGACGGCTGGAAGGCGGATGTCGTGGTGGTGGGCAAGGACGAGACCCTCACGTGGGACAAACTGGCCACCGCGACCTTGAACCTCAATGCCGGTGCCGAGTTCATCGGCACCAACGCCGACACCACCTTGCCGATGGAGCTGGGGGTGAGTCATGGCAACGGCGCGATCCTGGCCGCTTTGATCGCGGCCACCGGCAGGCAGCCGACCATCATCGGCAAGCCGGAACCGATCCTGTATCAGCAGGCCTTGAGCAGATTGGCGGTGAGGCCGGAAGAGGTGGTCGCCATCGGCGACCGCCTGGAAACCGATATTCTCGGCGCCGTGCGGGCCGGTATCCGCAGCCTGATGGTGCTGACCGGTGTGTCCGGCGAGGCGGACCTGAACCACGTGGATTACCGGCCAGACTGGGTGCTGGAAGACATCCGGGCGGTGACCGAGGTTTTGTCACAAGCATAGAGGGCGATGCCAATGAAAAAATTCATCAATCATGTCGATACCCTGTTGGACGAGAGTCTCCGGGGATTTGCCAAGGCGCACCAGGATCTGGTCGATCTGAATCCCGAGCCCCGCTTCGTTAGGCGCAGGCAGCCACCGTCCGCCGGGAAGGTGGCCTTGATCTCCGGTGGCGGGGCGGGGCACGAACCGCTGCATACGGGGTTCGTCGGCCGTGGAATGCTCGATGCCGCCTGTCCTGGCCAGGTTTTCACCTCTCCTACTCCCGATCAAATGCTTTCCGCCGCCCAGGCGGTCGAGTCGGGGGGTGGGGTGTTGTTCATCGTCAAGAACTATGCCGGTGATGTGATGAATTTCGAGATGGCGGCGGAAATGCTGGATTGCCCTGTCGAGACCGTGCTGGTACAGGATGATATTTCCCTTCCCAGGGAGCATGAGATCGGTCGCCGCGGCGTGGCGGGTACTTTGGTGGTGGAGAAGATTCTGGGGGCTGCCGCCGAGGAGGGTGCCGATCTGGGTCGCTTGAAGTCACTTGGCGACCGGGTGGCCGACGCCACCGTCAGCATCGGGGTGGCATTGAGCGGATGCACCGTCCCGGCGCTGGGCGGGCCGACTTTCGATCTGCCGCCGGACAAGACCGAGATCGGCGTGGGGATTCATGGCGAGCACGGCCGTGAAGTGGCCGATTTCGCCAGCGCCACCGAAATCGTCAAGACCTTGTGTGTCGCCATCGAGGAGGAAATCAGGCCATCTCCGGGACAGAAGGTGCTGCTTCATGTCAATGGTCTGGGATCGACCACTTTGATGGAGCTGTACCTGGTCTATGAACTGGCCCACGAATTCTGGACCAGACTGGGCGTGGCGGTGCATCGTTCGCTGGTGGGCAACTACACCACTGCCCTAGATATGGCGGGATGTTCTCTCACCCTCACCCTGCTGGACGACGAGCTGATACGGTTGTGGGATGCGCCGGTGCTGACCCCGGCCCTGCGCTGGGGATGTTAGCCCGGATACTTTCTCATTTCTCCCCTGCGCGGGGGAATATCCGGGCTAGGCGCCCAGCCTGTCGGCGATGGCGCAGATCATCAGCTGGCTGGTCCGGGCGCCGGCGTCGATGATGCCCCTGGAGCGTTCGCCCATGTAAGAGGCCCGTCCTTTGGTGGCGAGCATGTCGCGGGTCGATTCCATTCCTTTCTCGGCCGCTTGCCTGACCTGGTGCAGCACCTGGGCAAGAGGGAGGGAGGCGTCGGCGGCCGTGAGCAGCGCGTCGGCAACGGGAGCCAGGGTGTCTACCATGGTTTTTTCCCCCACTTCCGTCCGGCCGCGTTTCTTGACCGCATCGACCGCTTCAGCGAATGCCCGCGCAAAAGTCGGCAGATCCACCGGCTTGCCCTTCAGCCCTTTGGACAAGGCCATGAACAGGGTGCCGTAGAGAGAACCCGACGCGCCACCCACCGTGGACATGACACTCATGGCGATCTTCTGCATGGCGGCGCTCCAATCTTCCGCGGCGGCCAGTGCTTCCTTCTGCTCCATGAGCTTTTTCAATCCCCGTTGCAGATTGGTGACGTGGTCGCCGTCTCCCAAGGTCTGGTCCAGTTGAGTGACTTCTTCGGCATGGGATTCGATCGTGGCCGCAACCGCATCGATCAGATCGGGCAGGATGGATGGCGTCGATTGCATGGGCATACCTCCTTCGATTACCGGGAATTTGGAACCATATGGGTCAGGATAACAGGTAGAATGAGAAAACGAACGGGTATGTGGGAGGGAGAATGATGACCATCGATCGAATCGTATTCGCCGTGGCGGGAACCATGATCTTGCTCTCCGTGGCACTGGCGGTGTTCCACGACCAACGGTGGCTGTGGCTGACCGCCTTCGTCGGAGCGAATATGCTCCAGTCCGCCTTTACCGGGTTCTGCCCCATGGCGATCCTGTTGAAAAAACTGGGCAGGAAACCGGGTCCCGCATTTCAGTAACGGTCGCAAATGTGGCTCTGTTTCAACTCATCCTCGGAGGGAAAAGGGGTTCGCGGCATCATTCCCCGCATCATTTCGCCGCATTTTCGCGCCTGTTTCATGGGTTCGCTTGAGGCTGTCTCGATGGCGAATTCAAAGGCGAGGTTTTGTGCCTGGTCGCGCTTGCCGGCCTGGCACAGGGCTTTGATCCTTTTTTGCATCGCCTTCGCTTTCGAAGCCATGGATTTTATGGCGGACCGGTCGACGTTTCTCATGCACTCCTCTATCCCTTGCATCATCTTTTCCATGTCCTGACGGCTCATGGCCGGCGGTTGGGCGGCGACGACGAGGGGAAAACAGAGTAAAGAGAGTTGAATCAGTTTTTTCATGGGGTCGTGCTCCATTTGCTGCCAATGGAATGGTTGGTTACAGTTTTGCCTGAAAAATGAAAGGTTGAATCGGGAGGAATCATGGTAACACGACGGCGGTTCGTGGGGGATGACGTTAGTTGCTGAGGCGAAAGGCTGGTCGGGAGAACGGGGAGGGCGTATCCTGGGATATCCCGTCAACATGAAGGCGCTGCCGGCTGCTTTTTTCGCCTGGCGGGAACGATTGTTCGCGGAAGGCATCGGACGCTTCGCCCACAACAATGTGGGAGATCCTTTCGGTTCCGTGCCGGTTTCTTTCAACACCCATGATTTCGAGAGAGAACTGATTCTCAGGTTTGGGCGTATCTATGGTTTTCTGCCTTCGGACACCTGGGGTTTCCTTTCCCACAGCGGCACCGACAGCAACCTCCACGGCATGTATATGGGCAGAACGCTGCTGAAGGCGCGCACCGGCCGGGCGCCGAAATGCTACTTCACCCGCGAGGCCCATTACTCGATCCAGATCCTGTGTGATCTGCTGGGACTTGAGGCCGTATGGGTGGGTACCTTGCCGGATGCCGGCATGGATCCTCAGGATCTGGGAAGGAAGTTGGCGCAAAATCCAGCTCATCCGGCCCTCGTGGTGGCCACCATCGGAACCACCTTCAAGGGTGCGATTGACCCGGTGGACCGTATCCGGCAAGTATTGCAGGGGAAGGAGAGCTATCTGCATCTGGATGCGGCGTTGTTTGGCGGCTATCTCCCCCACACTTCCGGGGCGGGGGAGGTGTGCCATCGCGCACCCAACGGCCCACCGGGCCGTTACGATTCCATCGCCGTATCGTGCCACAAATTCTTCGGTTTTCCCTCCCCGGCGGGGCTGTTCATCACCACCCGGAACAATTTCAAGCGGTTCAATGAACGGTATCGTCAGATCCACAATGCCGAATATATCGGCCACGCACCCGGCACGATCACCTGTTCGAGGGATGCGGTCAAACCCGCCGAATTCTATTTTTTTTCCACCCCCGAGGCGCTCGCCGTCCAGGCCGAAGATGCCCGGACGATCTTGAGGCGAACGGCCTGGTTGCTGGATCGGCTCGAACGTGACTTTCCCATGCTGCGGCCCCGGCGGGTCAACGATCTTTCCAACATCATCTTTTTTCGCCACCCAGGGCGGTGGATAGTGGAAAAGTACGCCCTGGCGACCATGCATCTGGAAATCGGAGCCGGGAGGCGGGAATACGCCCATGTGGTGGTGATGCCCCATGTGGATCGGGAGATGTTGACCGGATTTCTGGCCGATCTGCATCGGGCGGTGGCATGATTCCGCGGTGGATTCGCGCGGCAGCCCGGTCGTCCGGCCGCTGGCTATAATGATTCACCCTCTTGATTTCTTGAGGGGGGCGCATGGTTGTCAAGAGGAGGTTGCCATGATTCCAGGGATTCGTCGCCTATCGAGGTTGAGGCAGGTGGTCCGATTCGAAAAACGCCGTAAATACCTCCCTGTAGGCTCCACGCCGGCCTCCCTGCCGGCGAGGCTTTCGAATCGAACCACCTGCTTCTTGGACCGATGCGTTACCTGTTTGAATGACGTGGACCTGGCCATGACACGTTCCCTGCTGATCTTGTTTACCTGTGCCGGCTTGTTGCTGGCTTGCATGCCCCGCGAAATGCCGTTGGGCAAGCAGGCTCCGGGCAAAACGGCCGTTTCCGAAGCCGCAACGGTATTGCAGGTCGGTGACATCGACGCCTTGAAACGGTTGCTGGAGAAAGGGCCGCGGCCGGTCACGGTCCGTCTCGAACCCGGAACCTACCGTACCCTGTCCCCTTTGCGCATCGTTGGTATCCATGGGTTGCGGCTGGAGGCCCGGGGTGCGCGGTTGATCCTGGAGTCACCGGACTACAACGTGATCGAGATCCGTGACAGCTCACAGGTGTCGATCATCGGCATCCATGCCCGGCACGCCAAGCCTTCGGGGCCGGCCGGATGTCTGGGTACGGTGATCCAGATAGAAAACAGTCAATCTGTGGAGATCGCCGAATCCGAACTCGACGGCAGCGGCACCGTGGGCATCGCCGCTTATGACGCCCCCGATCTGCTGATCCGCGACAATCATATCCACCATAACAGCGCCTATCCGGTGGTCTACCAGGGGCCCTCCGTGACCTTGCGCGGCAACCTCTTCCAGGCCAATGGCAACGGCAACCGCATCGCCTTTTCGCGTACGGCCGAAAAGTGGCCGCCGGCGCATAATATTGGCGAAGACACCCGGTTGCCCGGGTTGCGGATGGAAGGCAACCGTTTTCTGCCACCTCGCTGAGCAGGGTGAGGAGCAGGCTTTCATTTTTGCGAATCGGCTTGATTTACATTTTGGATGTCGCTCTACCTGCCGTCGCCGCGAGGCGAGCCATTCAGTCGGGATTCAGCCATGGCCTTCGACAATGCGGCGGGATCGGGATCTCTCGCGTTTTCCGGGGGAGGCTTGTATCTCTGCGGCGAGGAAAGGTAATGTGAGCATTTGTGGTCATCAACGAAAGGGTGAAATTTGAAAATGACGATGGAATTGAATGCACTGATCGGCATGACGCCCGAGCTGGAACAAAAACTGAAAGAGGAGGGAATCGGCAACAGCGACCAGCTCCTGGAAGCGGCCAAGACTCCCAGGCAAAGAAATGCGTTGGCGAAACAGGTTGGGGTTGCGGCGCGCGATATTCTGGAGCTTGCCAACCGCGCTGATCTTGCGAGAGTGAAAGGCATCGGCTCTGCCTATTCCAATCTGCTGGAAAAGGCCGGGGTCGATACGGTCAAGGAGCTGGCGACGAGGAGACCGGACAACCTGCACAAGAAGATTATGGAAATCAACGAACAGGAGGGGCTGGTCAAACAGCCTCCGAGCCAGGCTCAGGTGGCAACCTGGGTGGAGGAAGCCAAACAGCTGCCCAAGTTGCTGGAATATTGAATCAGAGGGAAGGGATGTATCATGAACGTACTCGAATTGATCATGCAAAACGGCGGGCCGGCGGTCATCGGTCAGGTCGCCCGCAGAGTGGGCGTTCCGGAGGATCAGGCCGCCGATCTTTTGGCGAGGTTGATGCCTGCCCTGGGGCAGGGCGTCAAAAGACAGATCGGCGACCCGAATCAATTGCAATCACTCGTCGGCGAGTTGTCCCAGGGGCGAGCGCAGCAGGTGCTCGACAACCCCGAAGTGCTTGAAAGGGACGAAACGCTTCAGGAAGGCAACGCCATTTTGGGCAAGGTGTTCGGCAGCAAGGACGTCAGCCGCAATGTCGCCACCCGGGTGGCCGAGCAGGCCGGCACCAGTCCCGATATCGTCAAGCAATTGTTGCCCCTGGCGGCGACCTTGTTGATGGGGGTATTGGGAAAGGAAGGCGAGAAGAAGGGAATGTTGGGCCAAGGGTTGTCGCCCGGCGCGGTGGAGGGTTCGACCATGGCCTCGGTTTTCCTGGATTTTCTCGATATGGACAATGACGGGGATGTCATGGACGATGTGTTGAATCTGGCGCAAAAATTTTTCAGGTAAGGGGGAATACGATGGGTTTGCTCGATTTCGTGAAGAACGTTGGACCGGATCTGTTTACCAGTGATGAGGAAGCAGCGGAAAAGATCAAGGAACACATAGAGGCCAACAATCCCGGCGTGGAAAACCTGGAGGTCGCTTACGAGGATGGTTCGGCCACCTTGAAGGGGCAGGCGGAATCCTTCGTCGCGGTCGAAAAGGCGATATTGCTGGCGGGAAATATCAAGGGTGTGGAGAACGTCAACGACGAGCTGGAAGTCACGTCTCCTGCCCCGGAAGCCGCAGTGGAGGAAAAGGTCGAATACTATGTCATCCAGAAAGGGGATACCCTTTCGCTCATCGCCAAACGGTACTATGGCGATGCCATGGCATATCCCAGGATTTTCGAAGCCAACCGGGAAGTGATTCAGGATCCCGACAAGATTTTTCCGGGACAGAAAATCCGCATTCCTGTTTCCGGCTGACCGCCCTGCGGGGTAACTTTTTCACGGCACTGTTTGCTGTTCAGGGAGGAGCGGTGAAACAGCCGTTCATAATGGCCCGGCCAGTGCGATTTTGATCCACTGGCCCATGCCCCTGTCAAGCCCGTTGGCAATGGCGCAGGTTCCTTCGTCCCAAATGCTCTGTAGGCGCGTTTGAGCAGGGCGGCTGGTGTTCCCCTTGCCTTGTGCGCGACATGCCCGGTCACTCAGCCCGGTTCGTCTTCGGGGTCGGCCAGAGCCAGCACTCCCCGGCTGACATGGACATAGCCACCTGGAAGCGCAAATTACTCGGTGGAAGATTTGCCAAACCGAAGAATCAAATGACCTTCGGCATCATAAAGATTCAAAGTGTCGCCCTCGATCCGGAACCGGTCGACCGATTGTAAGGTTTGCAAGAATCGCGGCTCCAATTCCATTCCCTGGGGGCAAGCCATTCTGGTGGTGGCCAGGGGGCCGGTTTGCAACCGGGATTGGGTTAAATGATAAGCGCCCATGAAGCGGTTACATCCTGCAAAACCGCTCACTTTGCCTTCCGCCGTCAGAACCAACTCCGGATACCTGCCCTTGTTGCCGCGAGGGGCGGGTGCGCCGTCGATTTCCAGGAGAACCCAGCGGGTATCGGTGAGTTTCATGGATTGAGGCGGTTCCGGCTTTTGAATAGTGTTGCCGCCGCATCCGGAAAGAGCGAAGGCAAAGAGCATTGACTGTATGATAGCCCGTCGGATTCCAAAAGGGTGGTTTTTCAAAGACATGGTTCCCCTACTGTGCCGGTGTTGGATGTCGTCGTGGAAAGTGTCAGCCATATCGGGTACGAAAATCAAACCAAATATGGCGCGAATCGATGGCGAAAGGGCATTGTTGCAAAGGATTTGAGTGTGGCTGACCGCCGCGTTAAGCTGGCCGCTGTTGAAAAGCCTGCTCGAAAAAGGAGGGAACATGTCAGAAAGCAAAGTCCGCTGGGGCATTCTTGGCGCCGCCCGCATGAGCAAAGTCATGTTGCCGGCCATCGTCTCCGCCGAAAATGCCAGGCTGGTGGCCGTCGCCAGCCGCCGGCCGGGCGCCGCAGCCGGCTTGTTGCGGGAGTGTGGCCTGGATGCTGCTTCGATCAAAGCCTTTGACGATCCCCTGACCCTGCTCGCCGATGCCGATGTGGACGCGGTCTATCTGCCCATGGCCAACGAGGAACACGGAGAATGGGCGCCGAAAGTGCTGGAACACGGCAAGCATGTGTTGGTGGAAAAACCGATGGCGCTCGGGCCTGAGGACATCGATGCCATCGAGGCTGCCGCAAAGGCCGGGAATCTCAAGGTGATGGAAGGGTTCATGTACCGCTTTCACCCCCAGCATCAACGGGTGTGGGAGATCATCGATTCCGGCGCCCTGGGGCGGATCCGCAGCGTCCGCGCTACCTTCTCCTTTCCCATGACCGACGCCCGGCTCTATCGTATTTCCCGCTCGATCGACGAGGGCGGCGGCGCGCTTTGGGACATCGGCTGCTACGCGGTCCACTGTTGCCGTTTCTTCTTCGAGCACGAGTCCTCCGCCGCCGTTGCTCTGGCCAGTTTCAACGATCACGGAGCGGATGTGAGCACCAGCGCCATTCTCGACTATGGCGATGGCCGCTTCGCCCAGGCCGATTTCAGTTTCCAGCGTGCCCGCCGCGCCGAATACGAACTCATCGGCACCGAAGGCGGCCTCAAGTGCCACAACGTCTGGGCCAAGGCGGGCGATACGCCCGTCATCAGCTGGTGGACCGGCGATGGCAGATTCCACGAAGAATGGCTGCCCACAGCCGACCACTTCCGCCTGGAGATCGAGCATTTCTCCCGCTGTATCCTGGAAGACCGTCCACCGGCGCTCTCCATCGAAGATGCGCGGGGCAACTGCAGGGCCTTGAACGCCATCATCAAGGCCCTGCGCAGCGGCCGGCGTACCGTTGTGGAGTGATTTTCGGCTTTGCCGAACCCTCTGATTGGGTTCTCATCCCTCCCTCAAACAGCCTTTTCCAAAAAACAAGGCACTCGGGTGGGTTTACCCAAGTGCCTTTCTGTAATTTGGCGGAGAGGGAGGGATTCGAACCCTCGATACCCGGTTAGGGTATACACGAGTTCCAGTCGTGCTCCTTCAACCACTCGGACACCTCTCCGGACTGGATCGGGTATTTTACCAGAAAATCGGGAATTGTCATTGGCTGGCGAGTGTCTGAGATATCTGGTTAGAATGAACGGTTTATAGTCAGGAAGAAAACAGTGGCCATTCCCATTCCCAACATGGTGATCAGGCGGGCGTGCGGCAGCCCCGCGTTCGAGCGCGGTATGGAATATTTTCAGCAAGGCCGGGTGGTGAGCTTCGAGGCGCGGGAGACGGAAGGGTTGGCGGTGGTGGAGTCCTCCGTCGAAGGCAGGGGCGGGCGGCTTTACGATCAGCATATCACCTTGCAGTTGCGGGGAAATCAGCTCTTCATCGATGGGAAGTGTACTTGTCCCATGGATTACAACTGCAAGCATGTGGTGGCCGCCTGTCTGGAGTATCAGACGCACAGCCGTCCTGGCAGGAGGCGGGCTGCGGAGTGGCTGGCCTCACTCCGGAATCCGGAGAAAAAAACCACGGCGTTGCAGCCCGGCTCGAGCTGTTTGTTCTATGTGATCGAGCCCGACCCCGATGGCCGGGCTCCGCGATTGAAGTTGCAGATCGCACGGATCAAGAAGGACGGCGCGCCCGGCGTGGGGCGAGCGGCCAAGGGGATCGTGGGTGGTTGGGGGTATATATACGCCTACAATTCTTCCAGGTGTCTGCAGGATCATGACAGGGTGATTCTCAAGATGCTCGAGCCGTTGTGGGAAGGCGATCAGCAGAGCTTGCTGGAAGGCAAGCTGGGTCATGCCGTGCTGGAAGAGATGCTGGCCACCGGCCGCTGCTGTCTGGAATCACCCGCCAACCGGCTGCACCCCGTCAGCGGGCAACGCCGCCTCAGGCTGGAGTGGGAGCGGGAGCCGAGGGGCTTTCGGATGCGCGCCCGGGTCGAGCCGGAGGCGGACCTGCTCGGCACCGAACCCCCTTTTTGGCTCGACCGGGCGACGGGGGAAGTGGGGCCGTTGGACGTTTCCTCCCTGGGCGGAATGGAATGGGAGAGGCTCTTGGCCGCGCCGCTGCTGCCGGTGGAGGAACTGGCGACTTTCACCGCGGCGCTGCTGACCGACTACGCCGACCTCCCGATTCCGCCGCCGCTGCCGGTGGAGATCGAGGAACTGGAGGGCCGCACGCCGACGCCGGTGCTCCATCTCGAGTTGAGGGAGGAAGGCGAGCTGCCCTACCGGGCGCGCTTGGCTTTCGATTACGAATTGTGTGTCTGCGAGCGAGAGAAAGCGAGCCCCGTGGTGGTGTTGCAGGGGGACGATGGGTTGCTGCGGCTGCACCGCGATCTGGAAGCCGAGGAGAACTGTGCCGCCACGTTGCGCCAGGCGGGGCTGGCCGAAGTGCCACGGGGGTGCTTCCAGGTGAAGGAAGGCGGCGCCGGCGTCTGGCGGGAATTTCTCCAGGAAACGCTGCCCCGGCTGGAGCGGGAAGGCTGGAAGGTCGTCAGGAGTGAGGATTTCCGTCCCAGCTTCCTCGACGGCAGCGCCGTGGAGGCTCAAGTCGAGGAAGACGAAGAAGGCTGGTTCGACCTGCGGTTCGATCTCGAGATCGATGGCCGGAAGATCCCGTTGTTGCCGCTGTTGCTGCCTTTGCTGCAACAATACGACCGTCCCGACCAGTTGCCCGGCCAGTTGACCGTGCCTTTGGGGGAACAGCGGTTTCTGACCCTGGAAGCCGACCGTCTGCGGCCCTTCATAGAAACCGTGTTCGAGCTGTTCGACGGCGAATACGACGAGGCGTCTTTGCGCCTGTCCCGCTTCGATGCCGCGCGGCTGGCGGAGCTGGAAGAGGACGCGCGGTTGCAGATGAAGGGAGCCGAGCGGCTGCGCCGGCTGGGTCAGCGGTTACGGGACTTTCAGGGGATAGAAACCGTGGCGCCGCCTGCGGGGCTGCAATGCCGGCTCCGTCCCTATCAGCAGTTCGGCCTGAGCTGGCTCCAGTTCCTGCGGGAATACGACCTGGGCGGCATCCTCGCCGACGACATGGGGCTGGGCAAGACGGTTCAGACCCTGGCCCATTTGCTTCTGGAAAAGGAAGCCGGCCGGCTGGACAAGCCTGCCCTGGTGGTGGCGCCCACCAGCCTGATGGGCAACTGGCGGCGCGAGGCGGAGCGTTTCGCCCCGGATCTGAAGGTGTTGGTATTGCACGGCCCGGCGCGTCATGAACGGTTCGAGGCGATACCCGCTCACGATCTGGTCCTGACCACCTATCCGCTGCTGGTCCGCGATGAGGCGCAGCTGAAAGACCAGATGTGGTCGTTCGTGATCCTGGACGAGGCGCAGACGGTGAAGAACCCCCGCACCAAGGCGGCCAGGGCGCTGCGGCGGTTGAAGTCGAGTTACCGTCTCTGCCTGACCGGCACCCCGCTGGAAAATCACCTGGGAGAACTGTGGTCGCTGTTCGATTTCGTCATGCCCGGTTTTCTGGGCAGCGAGGAGCAGTTCAAGCGCCTTTACCGTACCCCGGTGGAAAAGCACGGGGACGAGGATTGCCGCCGGCGCCTGGTTCGCCGCATCGCCCCTTTCCTGTTGCGCCGCACCAAGGCCGAGGTGGAGAAGGATCTGCCCGCCAAGACCGAGATCGTCCGCACGGTGGAATTGTATCCCAACCAGGCGGCCCTCTACGAAAGCATCCGGGTGACGATGGAGGCGAAGGTGCGCGAGGCGGTGGCGGCCAAGGGGCTGGCCCGCAGCCAGATCGCCATTCTCGACGCGCTGCTGAAGCTTCGCCAGGTCTGCTGTCATCCGCAATTGGTCAAATTGTCCAAAGCGCGCAATCTCCCGTCGGCCAAGCTCGATCTGCTGTTGCAGATGTTGCCGGAACTTCTGGAGGAGGGACGGCGGATCCTGCTGTTCTCCCAGTTCACCGGAATGCTGGGGCTGATCGAAAAAGAGCTGGAGCGGAAAAAGATCGCCTACGCCAAGCTGACCGGCCAGACCCGCAAGCGCGATGAAGCCATCGAGCGGTTCAAGAGCGGTGAAGCGAATCTGTTCCTCATCTCTCTCAAGGCGGGAGGCGTGGGTCTGAACCTGACCGAGGCCGACACCGTGATTCTCTACGATCCCTGGTGGAACCCGGCGGTGGAAGCCCAGGCCATGGACCGCGCTCACCGCATCGGTCAGGACAAACCGGTGTTCGTCTACAAGTTGATGACCGAGCATACGGTGGAAGAGCGGATACTCAAGCTCCAGGCCAGGAAGCAGGCCCTGGCCGAAGGGATCTACGGCAAGGGTGGCAAACAGGGGCCGGCCTTGAGCGCGGAGGATCTGAAGGAACTGTTCGCGCCGCTGGGATGACGGCCGGAGCGGGCATGGCATTGAAAGGCGCAAGGTTCTATCATTCCAGAATTTCGGTGGTAACGTTTTTCCAGTGAGGTGAATGGATGACAGAACAGATCGCTTCCCCCGTGTCCCGGTGGCTCGACCGCCTCGGAATCTCGTATCGCTGGATCGAAATCCCCCTCGATCCGGACCGAAAGCCCATCCGCTCCCTGGAAGAGCTGGTCGAGGCCAAGGGGATGACGCCCGGGCAGATCGTCCGCAGCCTGTTGTTCCGTACCGGCAGCGGCGGTTTCGTGCTGCTGGCGGCGCCTGCCACCGCCCGCGCCGACTGGGGCAAGCTGCGCAAGCACGTGGAAGAGCGCCGCCTGACCATGGCCGAATTCGACCAAGTTTTGGATGCCACCGGCTACCCCGTGGGAGCGGTGCCGCCCGTGGCGCTTCCCGATTCGGTGCGCGTGCTGGTGGACGAGGGGATTTTCGCCCATGAGGAGGTGTTCATAGGAGCCGGTGTGCTGGGCTGGTCCATCCAGGTGCGCAGCGGGGATCTGCGCAAGGTTTTGGGGGAAGCCGAGATGGGCCGGTTCGTCAAGCAGTGAGGACGGGCCGGTGAAAGATCCCCGTCACCTCCAACTCATGGCCCTGGCGGGGATGCTGATCTACGGCCTGGGCTGGCTGGATTTTCCGGGGCCCCGCTGGGTCTATCTGCTTTATCCCGTTTCCGCCCTGGCCTTGCAATGGCTTTTTTGCCGCTGGCGCGGCGTCCGGTTCGATTTCCGCAGCCCCCTGATTTCCTCGTTGTCGCTGGGCCTGCTGCTGCACACCGATTCCTGGCTGTGGGTGCTGGTGGCGGCGGCGATCACCATTGGCGGCAAGTTCCTCATCCGGGTCGATGGCCGCCACCTGTTCAATCCCACCTGTCTGGCCATCGTGGTGACGCTTCTTCTGAGCGGCCGCGTCTGGGTGTCGCCGGGGCAGTGGGGGCTCGGGGCGTTTCTGGCCTTCGCGGCCGCCTGCATGGGGATGTGGATAGTGCATCACACCCGCCGCAGCGACATCACCCTGGCTTTTCTGGCCGCCTGGAGCGCGCTGGTCTTCGCCCGCAGCGGGTGGTTGGGCGATCCGGCCGCCATTCCCTTGTTGCATTTGCAGAGCATCAGCCTGCTGGTTTTCGCCTTCTTCATGATTTCCGATCCCATGACCCTGCCGGACCGGCGCCTGGCGCGAATCGGCTTCGCCGTGGTGGTGGCGGTGACCGGATATGTGCTTCAATATCATTTCCATCTCAACGAAGGGCTGTTTTACGCCCTGGCCGTTTGCACCCCGTTGGTGCCGTTGCTCAACCGGTGGTTTCCGGGGGAGCGTTACACCTGGCCGACAGGCCTTGCCGCTTTCAGGAGGTGATTCCATGCGCTTGTGGATGTTGATGCTGTGCCTGCTTCCCGCCGTTTCCCAGGCTTTCTGCGGTTTCTACGTGGCCCGGGCCGATACCGGCCTGTACAACCGTTCCTCCAAAGTGGTGATGGCCCGCGACGGGGAACGCACCGTGCTGACCATGGCCAACGATTTTCAGGGGGACGTGAAGGACTTCGCCATCGTCATCCCGGTGCCCAGCTTCATCGAGCGGGAACAGATCCATGTCGCCAGCACCGCCGTCATCGACCATCTCGACGCCTATACCGCCCCGAGGCTGGTGGAATATTTCGACCCCAATCCCTGCCGCCGTCTCTACCGCATGGAAATGAAGGCCATGAACGCGGCGGCCCCGGGCGAGGGGGCGGTGGCCCGCGCCAAGGCTCTAGGGGTGACCGTCGAGGCCCGTTACACGGTGGGCGAGTACGACATCCTGATCCTCTCGGCCACAGAAAGCGCCGGTCTGGTCACCTGGCTGAAGGAGAACGGCTACCGCCTCCCCGCGGGAGCCGAGGCGGTGGTGGGCAGCTATCTCAAGCAGGGGATGCGTTTCTTCGTCGCCCGGGTGAATCTGGACGAATTCGCCAGGACCGGCTTCAACTATTTGCGTCCCCTGCAGGTGGCCTACGAGACGCCGAAGTTCATGTTGCCCATCCGGCTCGGCACCCTCAACGCCCAAGGCAGGCAGGAGTTGTTCTTCTGGCTGTTGACCCGCCGCGGCCGGGTGGAGACCGCCAACTATCCCACCGTCCGCATTCCGTCCGGGCAGGAAATCCCCTTGTACGTCAAGGACCGGTTCGCGGAATTCTACCGCGACCTCTTCGCCCGCCAGGTGGAAGAACACGGCGGCCGGGCGGTGTTCACCGAATACGCCTGGAACATGGCCTGGTGCGATCCATGTGCTGCCCAGCCCCTGAGCCGCAGCGAGCTGCGGGAACTGGGGGTGATGTGGCTGACCGGGGCGCCCCCTGTCCGGCCCCTGCCCAAGCCACGGATCGCTCCGCCGCGTCCGGTGGACGTGTTCGTCACCCGACTGCACCTGCGTTACGACGCGCGAACCTTCCCCGACGATCTGCGCCTCCACCAGACCGGCGACAAAAGCAACTTCCAGGCCCGCTACGTCCTGCGCCACCCGTGGGACGGCAGCGACGACTGCCCCGAGGCCAAGCGTTACCGAAGCGAGCTCCTGCCCCAAAGGCTGCGCCAGCAGGCCGATAATCTGCACCGGCTGACCGGCTGGCCCCTGGCGGAAATCTATCGGGCGATGGGCTTGGGCGAACCGCCCGCGCCGGAACCGTGGTGGAAGCGGTTGTGGCCGTGAGGGCCCGGGATCGTGAATCCACGGCCTGGAACGACGGCGACATGAAAACGTTCTCGGCGTCTCGGCGGTGAATCCTTCGGCCGAGCCCGTCATGGACTGGCGCCGGCTGCTGTCCACCCGGCGGCTGGGAAAGCCCGCGGCCGACGACGGCGGCCAGCCGCCGCGCACCGAATTCGCCCGCGATTACGACCGCCTGATCTTCTCCTCCGCCTTCCGCCGTCTCCAGGACAAGACCCAGGTGTTCCCCCTGGCCAAGAGCGACTATGTCCGCACCCGGCTGACCCACAGCCTGGAGGTGGCCAGCGTCGGCCGCTCCCTGGGGATGCTGGCGGCCGAGGTGATCCGCCGCCGCGATCCCGAGGTGGCGGACGTGGTGGTGCCCCAGGACGTGGGCACCCTGGTGGCCGCCGCCGGCCTGGCCCACGACATCGGCAACCCGCCGTTCGGCCACGCCGGCGAAGACGCCATCCGCGAGTGGTTCGCCGCCTGGACGGGTTTGGCGCGGCTGACGGAGGCCGAGCGCCGCGACCTGCTCGAATTCGAGGGCAACGCCCAAGGATTCCGCACCTTGTGCGTGCTGCAAAATCCGGGGCAGCCCGGCGGGCTGCAGATGACCTGCGCCATGCTCGCGGTCATGGCCAAATATCCCCGGGCGTCGCTGGTCGAGCCGGCCCAGGCGCAGGGAGCGGGCGGGCGCAAGTTCGGTTTCTTCCAGAGCGAACAGGCGCTGTTCCGGGAGGTGGCCGAAACCGTCGGCCTGCTGCCCAAGGCGGGGACAGGGACGGCCTGGCACCGTCACCCCCTGGCCTTCCTGCTGGAGGCCGCCGACGACATCTGTTATCACGTGATCGACATCGAGGACGGCTTCAAGGCCGGGGTGGTGGATTTCGACACCCTATGCCAGCTCCATCGCCCGTTCCTGGCGGAGCGTCACTGGCGCCGCGCCCGGCAACTGGCCGACCGATCCCAGCGCGCCAGTTATTTCCGCTCGGTCACCATCGACCGGGTTATCCGCCAGGTGACCGCCGTGTTCGAGGCGCGCTACGACGCCTTGATTCGGGGACGATTCGACCGGCCCTTGCTCGAACACATCGACCAGGCCGATGCCTTCGCCGCCTTCAAGCGGGTGGCCCGGGAGCGGGTCTACGACGCCCGCCCGGTGGTGGAGGTCAAGGCGTGTGGTTTCGAGGTCATCGCCGGCCTGCTCGACGCCTTCGTCGGCGCCATCGAAGACCGTGCCGCCCGGGGCGACGCCGCCGGTTCCCGCAGCCGCACCCTGCTCCGGCTCATGCCCCGGCCGCTGCCCGATCCGGCCGAGTTATCTCCCTACCAACGGGCCCTGCTCGCCACCGATTTCGTCGCCGGCATGACCGATTCCTACGCCGTGACGCTGTATCAGCGGATTCGGGGGATCGCGTTGCCATGATGGAGATGGCCTCACCGCGCCGGCGGCAGTTGCAGGAGCAGGCCCTTGTCGCCGCCCTGCATCAGGGTGGCGGGATAGGTGCCGTTCCACTTTTCCACTGATTTGTACCGGATCAGCCGGTCGGTGATGGAGGCGGCCACCAGCTGGTTGGCCTTGGCGACGGCCTCGGCTTCTTTCATGATCTGATAGGCTTTGGCGTCGGCCTCGATGCGTTTCTTCTCCGCCTGGGCCTTGGCCTGGGTGGTGATCTCGATCAGCTTGGTGTTGGCTTCGATGGTCTTGATCTTCTGGTTCTTCTCCGCCTGTTTTTCCACCATCGCCAGGCGCTGCTCCTCCTGTTTGGCCAGCTGCACTTCCTCTATCTTCTTGAGGACGATCTGGGGCAGGCGGATGTTGCGCAGCGCCACATCGTGCAGGTGGAACGGCAGTTCCTTGAACTTCTCCCCCAAAACGGCGCGGATTTCTTTGGCGATCACGGTGCGGTCGGCGGCGATCTTCTCGGCCTGGTACTTGCCGATGACGTCGCGCACCACGTCGCGGACGATGGGGTTGATCAGCTTTTCGAAGTAGTTGGCCCCATAGCGGGTCAGGATTTCCGCTGCCTCCTTCTTGTCGGGGGTGAACTGGACCGTCAGCTCGACGCCGATGGGCAGGTTCTTGTTGTCGAGCACCTCGATGGCGGGTTTGTTGATGACGCCGCCCTGGTCCGGCAGATCCTTGGCGCTCTTGTAGTTGACCGTCTGCAGCCGCACGTCGAATACCTTGACGGTCTGGACGAAAGGCAGTTTCAGGTGCAGGCCCGGTTCCTTCTCCTCCGGGTCGTATTTGCCGAAGGTGCTCAGCACCCCGACGTTGCCGCTTTCGATGGTGTACACCGCCATGAAGGCGAGCATGACGAGGACGAGGGCGGGAATCGCCAGCGCCGGCACGTTGAAGCCGGGCATCTTGCGGCCGAGAGTTTCTGTGTTGAAGGATTCGATCGGTGTGTTCATGGTTTTGGGCCGGCTTGTGGTGGAACTCCTGATGAAGCCTAGCATACACGAAACTCCCGGGGATGGCCGTCTGTCAACCCAATTCAGAAATGTCCCCGTTCCGGGCATGATGGTCGGTTGTTTCCGAAGGGCTGGAGTTCCTGCAAAAAAATTGAAACCACAGGGCGTGGTTGCATACACTTATCCCCTTTGTCTGTTGCGGAAGCGGAATCCCTTTTGACGTATGGCCGGGTGTCGCCCCGGGTCTTCTGAGGAAGAAGGATGGCGTGTGTTGAACAAAATCGAGTACCAAACCTCTTTCACCGTCGGTCTGGACAGGTGCGCCATCACCGGCGTCGAACCGGCCGACAGCCGGCTGGGGGCTTCCACCGTGGTCACGGTGCGCGGCCGTTTCCTGGCCGATGCGGTGGATGTGACCTTTCCGGAGGATAGGGTCTCTACGGCCGTTCTCGATGCCGCAGAGGATTGGATCCGCGTCAGGCTGAATATCAGCCCCGACTCCATGACCGGCCCGCACCACTTTCATGTCCTGACCCTGAGAGGCGTCATCGAGAGCGCCGACTTCGGCGTCTGTTTTCAGGTCCGGCCGCTTGAAGAAGGGCGTGCGCCGGGGAAGCGGGAAGCTGGGGGTGGCCTCGACTACGGGGGGATGGAGACAGGCATCGGTGGTGATTTGCTCTGATGCGCGCCGTCTGGTCGTTCTGGACCAAGCCCTTCGAGTATGACCGCGGCAGTGCCTGGTACAGTGGGAAACATCACCTGTTGTCGTGGATCCTGTCTCTGGAGGCGGCCCGGCGGCATTACCCCCGAACCTGCCTGATCACCGACAGCGCGGGGGCCAGGATGCTGGTGGACGGGTTGGGGCTGGAATTTGAAACCGTCTCCACCTGTCTCGACCGTTTGCGGCATTGTCATCCCGACTGGTGGGCGCTGGGCAAACTCCATGCCTATCGCCGCCAGGAAGCGCCGTTCGTCCATATCGACAGCGATGTCTATTTGTGGAACCGCTTGCCTTCGAGGCTCGAAACGGCGGCCGTTTTCGCCCAGAGCCCCGAATCCTTCCCCTTCGAGGGAGAGAGCTGGTACCGGCCCGGAGCGTGTGTCGAGGCGCTGGAATCGGGCGGCGGCATGGTGCCGGAGGAATGGCGCTGGGCGGTGGCGAGGCGCTGCGACCGGGCGGCCTGTTGCGGGATTTTCGGCGGTTGCGAGGTGGAATTCATCCGCTATTACGCCGATCTGGGCATCCGCAGCGTCGAGCATCCGGACAACCAGGCCGGGTGGATGCGGCTGGGCGGGAATATGGCCGACAACCTGTTCATCGAACAGTATTCGCTTATCGCCTGTATCGAATTTCACCGCCGGGCGCGAGGCCGGTTCCTGCGGCGGCTGAATATGCGCTACCTGTTTCCGGGCCCGCAAGAAGCCTATGACCCGGCCTGTGCTCGAAAGGCGGGGTACACCCATTTGATCGGCGCCGCCAAACGGCATCCGGTGCTGGCCCGGCGTCTGGAAGCGCGGGTGAAAGCGGACTTTCCGGAGCGTTATGAAAGCTGTCTGCGTTACCTTTCCAGAGCCGGCCGGCGGTGAACGCCAGCCCCCTCTTGCGGCTTGCTCTCAAGACTCCAATGATTCGCGCAGCGCTTCCAGTTCGTCCCAGCGGGCGTATTTTTCTTCCAGGGACGTTTCCACGGATTTCAATTCCGCCAGCACCGTTTCGATTTGCGGCCGCTGCTGGCGGTAGAAGTGCGGTTGGGCGATCTGTTCGCTGAGTTCGGCCTGCCGGGTTTCCAGCGCCTCGATTTCTTCAGGCAGGGTGTCCAGTTCCTGTCGTTCCCGATAGCTGAGCCTGGTTTTGGGGCGCTTGGGTTTTCGGGCCTTCGGCTTGCCGGTGGGCGCCTTGGGCGCCGCTTCGGCATCGGGGGACGGCCGCTGGCGGAGGAAGTCTTCGTAGCCGCCGACATATTCGGAGATGACGCCGTCGCCCTCGAACGCCCAGGTGGTGGTGACCACGTTATCCAGGAAAGCGCGGTCGTGGCTGACCAGAAGCAAGGTGCCGTCGAATTCCACCAGCCGTTGTTCCAGCAGCTCCAGGGTTTCCAGGTCCAGGTCGTTGGTGGGTTCGTCCAGCACCAGCAGATTGGCGGGGCGGGTGAACAGTTTGGCCAGCAGCAGCCGGCTCTGTTCACCGCCGGAAAGGGATTTGACGGGCTGGCGGGCCCGCTCGGGGGTGAACAAGAAATCGGCCAGCCAGGACATCACGTGGCGGCGCTGGCCGCTCACGGTGACCCAGTCGTTGCCGTCGGCGACGGTTTCGGCCACCGTTTTGTCCGGGTCGAGCTGATCGCGCTGCTGGTCGAACCAGAGAATCTCCAGGCGGGTGCCATGGCGTACCCGGCCCGCCCTGGGTTCGAGCTGCCGTAACAGCAGTTTCAGCAACGTGGTTTTGCCAGCGCCATTGGGGCCGATGAGGCCGATCCGGTCGCCCCGCAAGACGGTGGTGGAGAAATCCCTGACGATGACGCGATCACCGTAGGCGTAGCCGAGGTTTTCCGCTTCGATCACCAGTTTGCCCGAACGCTCCGCGCCGTCCAGCCCGAGCCTGGCCTTGCCTTGGCGCTCGCGTCGCCGCGCCCGTTCCCGGCGCAGCTTTTCCAGCGCCCGGACCCGCCCCTCGTTGCGGGTGCGGCGGGCTTTGATTCCCTGGCGGATCCAGGCTTCTTCCCGCGCCAGTTTCTTGTCGAACTCGGCGTTTTGGCGTTGCTCCGCTTCCAGGGCGGCCGCCTTTTTCCGCAGATAGGTGTGGTAGTCGCCGGGCCAGGAGGTCAGGCGGCCACGGTCGAGATCGACGATCCGGGTGGCCAGTCTTTGCAGGAAGGCGCGGTCATGGGTGACGAACAGGATCGCGCCGGGCAGCGCCGTCAGTTCGTCCTCGAGCCAGGCGATGGTATCCAGATCCAGGTGGTTGGTGGGTTCGTCCAACAGCAGCAGGTCGGGGCCGGCGACCCGGGCGCGGGCCAGGGCCAGCCGCCGTTGCCAGCCACCGGAAAGGGTGCCGGCCAGGGTTTCGGGGTCGAGTCCCAGCCGGGAGAGGGCCTGCTCTATCTTCTGCTGAGATTGCCACCCTTCCCGCGCCTCCAGTTGTTGCTGAAGGTGTTCCAGGGCCTTGATGTCCGGCCGGGTCTGGCGGGCCAGCCGGTGGTAGCGCTGGAGCAGGGCGCCGAGGTCGCCCAGCCCTTCGGCCACCACCTCGTAGGCGGTCGCTTCGGGCGAAAAACGGGGCGTCTGTTCGAGCAGCGCGGTTTTCAGGCCCGGTTGCCGGCGGATTTCACCGTCATCGGCGTGAATCAGGCCGGCGCACAATTTCAACAGGGTGGATTTGCCTTCGCCGTTGCGGCCGATCAGGCCGATGCGCTCGCCGGCTTCGATGGTCAGTTCGGCCCCCTCGAGCAGGGGATGGGCGCCATAGGCGAGGGAGACGTGTTTGAAAGTCAGCAGGGGGGTCATGGAAGATCGAAGACGTGCAAAAGGGCGATGTGGCCGAGGCCGCCGGCCTTGCGCCAGTAGTGCCGGTCGGCGGTGATCAAGGTGGCGCCGGTTTCCAGGGCGGTGGCGTGATAGAGGGTGTCGAAAAGATGGTGATCGAGATTCTGGGACAGGAACAGTGCGCGCTGATAACAGGCGAGCCCGGTCATGATGGGAATATCCATGGCTACCAGGAGTTCTATCCCGGGTTGGGCGGCTTGCGGGTAGCGTCTGGCCAGAACCGCCGCGACTTCCGCCAGCCAATGGGGTGGCTGAATCGGCTGGAGGGTGCGGTCACCGATACGACGAAGAACGGCGACCGCTTCCGGTACATGATCTTCGTCTTCCGCCTGGCGCAGAAACCATTTGACCGCGACGCTGGCGTCGATCACCACGTTTTTCAAGATCGGCCTTCCTCTCGGGCCTTGCGGATTTCTTCGTCTGTGACCAGGGGGCTTTGCTCGCGCAGACGGATGATTTCCTCGATGATCGTCTTGCGCCGCTGCTGGTGTTCCTTTTCCGCCACCGCCTCGCGCATCAGGCGGGCGATGATGGCGCTTTTGTTTTCACCCTCGAAGGCTTTGTAAAAGGCTTCTTTGACATCGTCAGGGACGGAGAAGTTGACCGTGGCCATGATGAGCCTCGTGGATATGTAAAATTTCAACAATCGTAGCATAACTGGGATGGCATAATAGGCGCGAAGTTCACCGAGGGAGTTCGTCATGACACAGCATGCCCGTGTTCCGCTGCTTTCGGTGGCCGATTACCTGGAGGGGGAGCGGCACAGCGAGATTCGCCACGAATACGTGGCCGGGCGGGTGTTCGCCATGGTGGGCGGTACCTTGGCTCACAATCGGGTGGCATTGAATATCGCCGCTTTTCTACATCGACATTTGCAGGGCACGCTCTGTTCCGCCTATATGAGTGATGTCAAGGTGCGGATCGAGGCCGCCGACGCCTTCTATTACCCGGATGTGGTGGTCAGCTGCGAGCCCGCCGACCTGAAGGATTCGTTCCTGAAAGCGCCGGTGCTGGTGATCGAGGTGCTGTCACCGTCCACGGAAAATGTCGATCGCCGCGAGAAACTGCTCAATTACCAGAAGCTCGCCAGTCTCCGGGAATACGTGCTGGTGTCTCCCGACGAAGTTCGGGTGGAGGTCTTCCGGCGTGCCGGAAGCGCTTTCGGAGAGGTGGCGATCCACGGGCCGGAAGATACCGGGGTCGATCTGGTATCGGTGGATGCCGCCGTGCCGCTGGCGGAGATCTATGCCGGGGTGGTGGCGCGCTGATTCAAAGCAGCGTCAGCTGCCGGGGGGCGCCGCGGAAACGGTTGGCGACCAGCGGTTCCAGCGGCCGGTTCAGTCCGAGCCTTCGGGCGGCGATGCGGAAGCGCTGGGCGATGAGGTCGGCGAAGATGCCCTCGCCGCGCATCCGGTGGCCGAAACGCGGGTCGTTGGCGCGGCCGCCGCGGCTGTCGCGGATACGGTTCATCACATGGTCGGCCATGGCGGGGAAATGCGTTTGCAGCCAGTCCTCGAACAGCTCCGAGACCTCCAGGGGCAGGCGTACCAGCATGTAGCTGGCGGAGAGGGCGCCGGCATCCGCCGCGGCCTGAAGAATGCTTTCCAGTTCCTGGTCGGTGAGGACGGGGATGACCGGCGCCACCATGACAGAGACCGGGATACCGGCTTTGCGCAACTCGGCAACCGTCTGGAGGCGGCGGTGCGGGGCGCTGGCGCGGGGTTCCATTGCGCGGGCGATCGCGGGCTTCAGGGTGGTGATGGAAAGGTTGACGTGTACCAGGCGGTTTTCCGCCATCGGAGCCAGAATGTCCAGATCCCGCTCCACCAGTGCCGACTTGGTGGTGATCGTGCAGGGGTGGCCGAATTCGCGCAAAACTTCCAGTATCTGCCGGGTGATGCGGTATCGGCGCTCGATGGGCTGATAGGGGTCGGTGTTGGCGCCGAGGGCGATGGGGGCGGGGCGGTAGCCGGGTGCCTGCAATTCGCGCCGCAGCAGTTTCGCCGCCTGGGGTTTTGCGCTGAGCCGGGTTTCGAAATCCAGTCCCGGTGACAGCCCCAGCCAGGCGTGGGTGGGGCGGGCGTAGCAATAGATACAGCCATGCTCGCAGCCCCGGTAGGCGTTGATGGAACGATCGAAAGGAATGTCCGGCGAACGGTTGCGGGAGATGAGGGTGCGGGGGTGTTCCAGGCTGACTTCGGTCGGCGGCGGTTGTGCCTGCGAGCGCGTTTCCCAGCCATCGTCGAAGTCTTCGTGTCGATGGTCGTTGTATCGGCCGTCAGGGTTGGTGACGGCGCCGCGTCCTTTATGGGGTGCTTTCATGGGGATAGATTAAGCGTAAAAGTATCATTTTGTCACGGGAGGAGAGTTCCGATGCGCCAGCCATGGGATGAAGCGCCTTTCATGCTCGATTTGCGGGGAACCGAACTGATGCCGGAAGAGCGGGAATGGCTCGGCCACCCCGCTGTGGGCGGCATTATCTTGTTCAGCCGGAACTATGTCGATCCGGCCCAGATCCAGGCGTTGATCGGCCAGATTCGCCAGGCGGCGGGGCGTCCGGTGCTGATTGCGGTGGATCAGGAAGGTGGACGGGTTCAGCGCTTTCGTTCCGGTTTCACCCGCCTGCCGCCCGTGGAGGCGTTCGGAAAGCTGTACCGCGGAGATCGTGAAACGGCTTTGGAAGTGGCGGAAGCGGCGGGCTTTCTCATGGCGGCGGAGCTGCGCCTTGTGGGGGTGGATCTGAGCTTCGCGCCGGTGCTGGATGTGGACGCCGGCGTCAGCGAAGTGATCGGTGACCGGGCGTTTTCTTCCGACCCCGGCGAAGTGGCCGTCCTGGCCGGGGCCTATGCCAAAGGGATGCGGCGCGCCGGAATGGCGGCGGTGGGCAAGCATTTCCCGGGGCACGGTGGGGTGGCGGCCGATTCCCACGTCACCCTGCCGGACGACCCCAGGCCCTTGGAGCAGCTGAGGCGGCGGGATTTGCTGCCGTTCCGCCGTCTGATGGACGATGGGCTTGAAGCCGTGATGTGCGCCCATGTGGTCTATTCTTTGGTCGATACCCTTCCGGCTGGTTTTTCTCCTGTCTGGCTGCGGCAGATCCTGCGCCGGGAAATGGGTTTCGACGGCGCCGTGTTCAGCGATGATCTGGCGATGGAAGGGGCGGCCTGTGTGGGTGATTTTCAGGCCCGGGCGGAGGCGGCCTTGGAGGCGGGTTGTGATATGCTGCTTGCCTGCAATTGCCCTGACGAGGGAACCCTCTTGCTGGATACCGTGCGCGTGGGACGGGATGCCGGCCGGGGAAGGCGAATCGCCGGATTGGCGACGGGTGCCGCCGCTTTGACCGAAGCGGATCTGCGGGCCGCCAGGAGAAGATTGGAACCCTTGATTGAAAGAATGAACGAAGAACAAAACCGGAGAACTCCATGACTACCACACAAAAAATTTTGCTGTCCATCTTTGGCGCCCAGATCGTTCTGATTCTCTTCTTCGGGGCGTTCAAGTTCGAAAAGATCACCTTGTTCCTCTACAGCGGGGCCTGGATTGGCATTGTGCTGGCGATGCTGGTGATTCCGCGTACCACCCTGGCGCAAAAGGTGAATATTATCGCCGGCGTGTTCGGGGTGCAGATCGTGGCGTTCGTGATCATGGATTATTTCGCCCATTTGAGCGACCTGGTCCTGGAAGAGATCGGCTTTCTCGCCATTGGGGTGTGGACAGGGATTCTGATCGGAAATCTGATTCGCCTGATAGAAAAGCTCGAGAAGCAATTGGAGAAACTGAAAGAAACCGTTCCACAGGCCGGGGAAAGGGAAGGCGATGGTTGATCTGAAGGAGATCGAGCAGGTCCGCGCCGATGCGGAGCTGTTGTATTCCAGGGAAGAGGTCGATCGGGCCTTGTCCCGCATGGCCAGTGAAATGACCCGTGATCTTGGATCGAGCAACCCGGTGATTTTGTGTGTCCTCAATGGCGGGGTGGTGGTGGCGGGGCACTTGCTGCTGAAGCTCCCTTTTCTGCTCGAACTCCACAGCGTTCATGTCACCCGTTACCGCGGGGGTACCAAGGGCGGGGAATTGCATTGGCTGCATGAACCCGGCGTCGATTTGCGTGGCCGAAGTGTGATGCTTCTGGACGATATCCTCGATGAAGGCTTCACCCTGGCCGCGATCCGGAATTATTGTCTGGAGCGAGGGGCCAGGGCGGTGTCGATCGGTGTGCTGCTGGACAAGCAATTGCCCGTCGCCAAGCCCTGCCGCGCGGACTATGTGGGCCTGAGGTGCGCCGATCGTTATGTCTTCGGTTACGGGATGGACTACAAGGGGTATCTGCGTAATCTGCCGGGCATCTATGCCCGCCGGGAGGAGACATGAGGCTGGGGATCATCGGCGGGTCGGGGCTCGCCACGCTGGAGGGGTTGACCGACAGTGAGGCGGAAACGGTGACGACGCCGTATGGTGAGCCTTCCGCGCCGTTGGTTTCCGGTCGGCTGGGCGGGTTGAAGGTGGTGTTTCTGCCGCGCCACGGGAAAGACCATACTGTGCCTCCCCACAAAATCAATTACCGTGCCAATCTGTACGCATTGAGGCAAAGCGGCGTCACCCACGTGATCGGGGTGGCCGCGGTCGGCGGCATCACCTCCCGAATGGCTCCCCAGTGTCTGGTGTTGCCCGATCAGCTCATCGATTACACCCATGGCAGGGCCCATACTTTCTTCGAACGGGACGGCGAGGTCGTCCACGTGGATTTCAGTTTTCCCTATGGCCGCAGGCTGCGCGAGTGGATGAAAGCGGCCGCGGTGAAGGCGGGGGTGGAGGTCATCGACGGGGGTTGTTATGGCTGTACGCAGGGGCCGCGGCTGGAGACGGCGGCGGAAATCCGGCGGATGGAGCGGGATGGCTGCGACCTGGTGGGGATGACCGGCATGCCCGAGGCCGCCCTGGCGCGTGAGCTGGAAATGGAATACGCCTGTTTGGCGGTGGTGGTCAACTGGGCCGCGGGCAAGAGCGACGGGATCGTTTCCATGTCCGAAATCCGGGCGCATCTGGAATCGGGCATGGCCAGGGCGCGGAAGCTGCTGAAGGGTTTCGCTTCCCTGGACGGTGTGCTTTCCGACTGAATGAGCGCTCTGTTATCTCTTGAGGCAGGGGGGAAGCGAACCGGCTGCCTCCCTGGATCAAGGCACAACCTGTTGGAGTGACGTGGATCTGCCGGCTGAAGGTCGTTCAGGGGGAGGCGTTGGCGGGAGAAACGCGGATGAGAACTCCAAACGCAGGGTGATCGAGATAATGAATCTCGTTGAATTTGACCCGCCTTTTTTCCCTCAACCGGTGGACGAGGCCGTCGCGGCCCCGGTATTCCATATCGACGATCACGTGCAGGTATTCACCCCTCTGCAGCCTCACCACACCTTCAACCGGCCCGTCGGCGCTGCCCACATGATAGGGCGGGTTGACGCGGTTGGGGCCCGCCGGTTGTATCCAGGCGGTATGGAGCAGCGGATGGTAACTGCGGGAGCGGCGAAGGCGGTCGTAAGCGTTGTATAAACCCGATTGCGCCGCCGGCAGTTTTTTCGTTTCGCGCCAGCGGGCCGGCCAGGGGATTTCGGGTTGGTCGAGCAGGTCTTCCTCGCTGTCGACGGGTTGTGAGAAGACCACCACGGCCACCTGGTAAAAGTTGGGGGCCGCGTCGGCGGGCGAAGTCAGGGCCAGCCCCAGCAGCAAGACAAGCCAACTGGAACGCATCAGGCTCAAGGTTGAGAGTCTTCCCATATGCGGGAAAAGTCGAGCTGGAATTTGCAGTCGTCCCATTCGAACGCTTCCTGTTTCTTGACGGCATCCCTCTTTTTTACGAAATCCCCATTCGTGTGCTGGAAAACCCTTGCCTTGCGCAACTTTGGGTAGACCAGAACATAGAAACAGACCCCTTCGCGGGCATAAAGGCTGAATTTGATTTGTTCATCGCGCAGGGCGCTGGTGGGTGACACCACCTCGAAAATCACGGCAGGGGTCTGGGTGGGGTACTCTCCCATCACTTCGCCGCACACAATCATGATGTCCGGGCGTACCACCGTATCCTCGGCGACGATCCAGTCGGTTTCATGCACGGCGTGACAGTGGGGACAGTCGGCAAGGGCCTGTTCGAGCCGGGCCAGGATCCGGGTGGCGACACGCTGATGATGGTAGCTCGGGCTTGGGACCATGGCGTAGGGAACGCCTTCGATCAATTCCCAATCCCCCTGCCATTGGCGGTAGTCGGCCAGAGTGTAGTGTGGCAGCCAGTGTGAGGGAAGCATGGAAACAAGACGTCAGGGCAGTTTGATTCCGCCACCGCCTGGAAAGCCGCCCCCCATGCCGCCGCCGGGAAGATCCCCGCCGGGGACGCCGCCTTTGGGGATCACCAGGGAGCTGGCCTGTTCCTGCTGCAGCCGCCGCAGTTCCTCCATGGTTTCCTGGAGACCTTTCTCCGCCGCGTCGCCATATTTCTCCACCGCTTCGCTCAGGGAGCCGGCCTCTATTTCGAAGCTCAGTGGCAGGCTGCCCACCGGTGTCAGGACGGTGGCCTGGCCGAGATAAACTTCCTTGCGGCTGGAATCGGTCAATCCTTCCGGAGTGACGGGGATCATGCGTTTGATCGTGCCGGCCTGGAGGTCGGTGTAGATTTCTTCCCGGTACAGATTGGTCGCGTCCATACCGACATTTTGTTCGCTCATGACAAAGAATTCCTGGGAATGTGGATTAACGATGAATCATATATTAACAGGTTGGCCGACTTCTGGTCACGGTGCAGGGCAATCGCATGACCGCGACTTCCCTGTTCAGACTTAATTTTGCACGACTTTGAAGCCCCTCTCCCTCTGGGAGAGGGGGAAATCGGTTCATGCGATTGAGCCGGCTCACGGCGTGAGCTGGTCGAGCAGCTTCTGGACGAACGCCAGCCTTTCACCGGGATCTTCCAGGTTCGCCTGGAAGCGCAGCATTTGCGGGCCATCCAGGCGAAAGAGATCCGGCTGGGTCTGCACCAGTTTGAGCAGGGCCTCGACATCGATGGCGGGCTCCGGGGTGAACTGAATCCGGCCGCCCCCCTGGTTGGCATCGATTCTCTCGATTCCCAGGGATTCGGCTTTCAGCTTCATTTCCGCCAGGGCGAAGAGGTTCTTGGTTGGCTGGGGCAGCAGACCGAAGCGATCGATCATTTCCACTTGCAGCCTTTCCAGTGCCTGGGTGTCTGCGGCGTTGGCGATACGTTTGTAGAGAACCAGGCGGGTATGCACGTCCGGCAGGTAGTCCTCGGGGATGAGCGCCGGAATCTTGAGGTCGATCTCGATGCCGGCCTCCACGCTTTCGAAATCCAGCTCCCTGCCCGCCTTGAGGGCCTCCACGGCCCGCTCCAGCAGTTCGGCGTAGAGGTTGAAGCCGATTTCCTGGATCTGTCCGCTCTGTTCGTCTCCCAGCAATTCCCCGGCGCCGCGGATCTCCAGGTCGTGGGAGGAGATCAGGAAGCCGGCGCCCAGTTCGCCGGAAGCCTGGATGGCTTCGAGCCGCTTGACGGCGTCTTTGGTCATCATTTTTCTGGGTGGAACGATCAGGTAGGCATAGGCCCGGTGATGGGAGCGGCCCACCCGCCCGCGCAGCTGATGCAACTGCGCCAGCCCGAACAGGTCGGCGCGGTGGATCACGATGGTGTTGGCCGAGGGAATGTCGATGCCGCTTTCGATGATGGTGGTGCAGAGCAGGATGTTGAAGCGCTGGTGATAGAAGTCCAGCATGATCTGTTCCAGTTCGCGCTCCGGCATCTGGCCGTGGGCGATGCGGATGCGGGCTTCGGGGACCAGGCGCTGGATGTCTTCGGCCATCCGCTCCATGGTTTCGATCTTGTTGTGGACGAAATAGACCTGCCCGCCCCGGCGGATTTCGCGCAGGATGGCTTCCTGGATCAGGGAATCGATCCATTCGCTGACGAAGGTCTGAATGGGGTGGCGCCCTTCCGGCGGGCTGGCGATGATGGAAATGTCCCGCAGTCCCGACAGGGACATGTTGAGGGTGCGGGGGATGGGCGTGGCGGTGAGGGTGAGCAAGTCCACCTCGCTGCGCAGTTTCTTGAAGTGCTCTTTCTGCCTGACACCGAAGCGCTGCTCCTCGTCCACGATCACCAGTCCCAGATCCTTGTATTGGACGCCCTTTTGAATCAACTTGTGGGTGCCGATCAGGATGTCCACCTTTCCCTCGGCGGTATCTTCCAGGATCCGCTTCTGTTGCTTCGCGGTGACGAAGCGGGACAGCACCTCGACCCGCACCGGCCAGTCGGCGAAGCGGTCGCGGAAGTTCTGGTAATGCTGCTGGGCGAGCAGAGTGGTGGGCACCAGAATGGCCACCTGTTTGCCATTGTGAACCGCGACGAAGGCCGCCCGCATCGCCACTTCGGTCTTGCCGAATCCGACATCGCCGCAGACCACCCGGTCCATGGAATGCGGCGCCTGGAGGTCGCTCAGCACCGCTTCGATGGCGCTGGCCTGATCCACCGTTTCTTCGAACGGGAACCCGGCCGCGAAGGCCGTGTAGGCCTGTTCGTCCAGCTGGTGGGCGAGTCCTGTCCGGGCGGCGCGCCGGGCGTGGATTTCCAGCAGCTCCGCCGCCACGTCGCGGATTTTTTCCTGGGCGCGGCGCTTGGCCTTGCGCCATTGTTCGCCGCCCAAGCGGTGCAAGGGGGCGTGTTCGATGTCGGCGCCGCTGTAGCGGCTGATCAGATGGAGCGAGGAAACCGGCACATAGAGTTTGTCGCCGCCGGCGTATTCCAGGGTCAGGAATTCCGTCTCGACGTCGCCCACTTCCAGTTTCTGCATGCCCTGGTAACGGCCGACACCGTGGTCCCGGTGGACGACCGGCGCGCCGATGGACAATTCGCTCAGATCCGCGATCAGGTTTTCGATCTCTCTGGCCGCTCCGGCCTTGCGCCGCTGGCGTACCCTTTCGCCTTGCAGCAGCGCTTCCGGAATCAGGGTCAGGGCCGGTTCATCGCACCCCAGCCCCTGTTCCAGGGAGGCGAGGGTCAACCCGGCCTGGGGCCGGGCCTGTAGAAAGTCGTTCCAGCCTTCGACAGGTTTCGCCTGAATCCCGATTCCGGCAAGCATTGCTTGCAGAGCTTCGCGCCGGCCCGGGCTTTCGGCGGTGAACAGTACCGGGTTCGAGCGTCCGGAAAGGAATGACTCGAGCGCCTGCGTCGGCCTTTTCTTCTGGGGCTGAAGGCTGATGTCGGGGATCGGGTGGGTGGGGAAATCGACTTTGACCGGCGCGGTCGATTCCTCGAACAGTTCAATTCTGGGAAAGGTGTTCAGGCGTTGCCATAATTCTTCCGCCGAGAGGAAAAGCCGGGCGGGCGGCAGCGGTGGCCGGTCGAGGTCGCCGCGGCGCAATTGATAACGTTCTTCCACTTCGGCGAAGCAGGCCTCGGCGAAATGGGGGGCCGCGGCCAGCGCGAAGGTGACCTGCCGCGGAAGATAGTCGAACAGGGTTTCGGTCTTTTCCAGGAACAGGGGCAGGTAATACTCGATGCCGCCGGGCAGGAAACCGTTGCTGACATCCTGATAGAGGGGGTTGGATGCGGGCAGATCGGGGAAAGCGGTGCGAAAAGCCCGGCGAAAACGTTTGATGGCTTCGGGGTCGGTGGGGAATTCCCGGGCCGGATAGAGTTCTATCGCATCTTTCTTTTCTATGGACAGCTGGGTGTCGGGATCGAAGGTGCGGATGGATTCGATTTCGTCGTCGAACAGCTCGACCCGGATGGGGTGGTCGCTGGCCATGGGGAAAAGGTCGAGAATGGCGCCCCTGACAGTGAATTCACCATGTTGACTCACTTGGGACACGAATTGATAACCCGACTGCTCGAGCTGTTTCCGGGTCGCCTCCAGGTCCAGCCGTTCTCCCGTTTTCAGGGAGAGGCTCTGGGCCAGGATGTGGGTTCTGGGGGCCAGCTTCTGCATCAGCGTGGCGATGGGGGTGATGAGAACCCCGCTCCGGGTTCCGGGGAGCTGGGCCAGGGTTTTCAACCTTTCCGAGATGATTTCAGGAAGGGGGGAAAAGACGTCGTAAGCCAGGGTTTCCCAGTCCGGGTAGTGCAGCACGGACGCCTGGCCGTCGAGGAAGAAGCCGATGGCCTGTTCCAGTTGCTGCGCGCTGTGGGTGTCGGGCGTGACCACCACGAGCAGTCGTTCCCGTTGTTCCCGTACCGCCTGGGCCAGAGCGAGTGGCAGGGCGCTGCCGATCAGTCCGCGCCATTGGAGGGCGGGATTGGAAGGTGTCGGGCATTCAGGGTGGAGGAGCGAGCCGGCCCGGCCGGGTTGCAATGTATCGTTCATGTTGGTTTGGCGGTAATCCCAGGTTTCTGATGAGACGCTGAACGGGACAATTATATCCGTTCCGCCGGGGAGGCTTTCTGAATGAAGCGTTTCAAGGGCTGTTTGGATTTTTTACCGTGGTCAGTCCCAGAGACAGCCATGCCTGCATGCCGCCTCGATACCATTTGATTTTCTCCGGAGGGTAATGTTTCGATAGCAGGAATTGAATGGTTTGGTAGGAGTCGGGATTCCAATACCCATTGCAGAAAATCACCAGAGTTTTGGCGTTGGAATACTCCCAGCCTTTTTCCGTTTTTGTCGCCCCGAGGTCGGTCTGGGCAATATTGTCGAAACCATTCACCAGCAGTTCCTGGGGGAGGTTGATTGCCAAAGGGAGGGTTTCCCGTCCATACCATTCCGCCAGTCTGGTATCGATGATGAGGATATCGTCGCGCTTTGTCCCCTTTTGAAGATATTCGAACAATTCCAGCTCGCCAATGGTTTGCACGCCCTCCCCCGCGATAATGGGTTGAATGCAGAAGGGGGGGCACGGGCGTGAAGTTTTATCGAAGGGTGGTGGGACAGTATGTAAAGGGTCGGCTATCCTGCGTATAACCAAGGTGCCATCGGGGGTGACAATCTCCAGTTTTTCGATGTGAGGGCTGAGATTGACTTTTGCGGGTGAAGAAGGAGGTTTGGCGGAAATGGGTTGGGCCCAGCTTGAGGAGGCACAATAGAAGGATACGAAAAGGGCTGTTAAATATCGGTAGCGAATTGTTTTCATGGTGGTGAATTGATGGTGTTAATGAAAACCGGCTATAATGAATACCGAATATTTTTTAATTTAATTGAATATTGAGTGAAAAATGAAGCTGGAAAAACAATTGGAAGCACTATCCGCCGAGGAACTGGAAAAAATGATCGAGGAGGCCCAGCGTACGCTCGACGCAAAGAAAAAGGAAGAGCGCCAGCAGGTGATTCGGGAAATAAAAAAACTGGCCGCTTCCGCAGGGCTCGAGGTCATCATCCGGGTAAAAGGGAAGGCCGAGGCGGAAGAGCGCGGAGGGCGCCGGAGAGGGAAGTTGCCGCCGAAGTATCGCCATCCCACCGATCCCTCTCTGGTTTGGACCGGAAGAGGGCAGATGCCGCGCTGGATGCGTGAGCTGGTGGCGCAAGGGCATAAAAAGGAAGATTTTCTCATCACGGAGTGATCAATCCCGATAGCGCCGGGTCAGGTCCGAATAGGCGTCTATGCGGCGATCACGCAGATAGGGCCAGATCCGGCGTATTTTTTCCGTGCATTGAATATCTATCTGGGCCAGCAATATCCGTTCTTCCTCGGCACCGGCTTGCGCCAATAATTCCCCTTGGGGGCCGCATATAAAACTGTTGCCCCAAAAATGTATTCCCGCCGATTGATGACTCGGATCCGGTTCCAGTCCAATCCGGTTGCAAGAAACCACGGGCAGGCCGTTGGCGATGGCATGGGATCTTTGAATCACTTTCCAGGCATCCAGCTGGCGTTGCTTTTCACCTTCATTGTCCCGGGGATCCCAGCCGATGGCGGTGGGATAAAGCAGGATTATGGCCCCGGACAAGGCCATTAACCGGGCCGCCTCGGGATACCATTGATCCCAACACACCAATACCCCCAGTTTTCCCAGGCTGGTCTGGATGGGTTCGAATCCCAGATCGCCGGGGGTGAAATAAAATTTCTCGTAATAACCGGGGTCGTCCGGAATATGCATCTTCCGGTATTTTCCGGCCAAAGAGCCGTCACGGTCCAAAACGATCGCGGTATTGTGATATAACCCCGGCGCACGTTTTTCGAACAGGGACGCTACGATGACCACACCCAGCTCCCGGGCCAGTCCGGCCAGTTTGTTCGACGTGGGCCCCGGGATTCGTTCGGCCAACTCGAAATGCCCGGTGTTTTCGGCCTGACAGAAGTAGGGCAGGGTATGGAGTTCGGGAAGGAGGATCAGTTCCGCCCCTTTTGCGGCAGCGGCTCGGATTGCGTCAATGGAGAGGGAAAGGTTGTGATCGTAATCGCCGCCACATGGATGTTGGACCAGGGCGACGGAGCGTGTATGGGTCATGGGCATCGGGCCTGGGTTTGATTGACAGGATAATGCATGCTCATGCAATGAATGCTGCCATATTGGTGAATCAGTGGGCGGGCGGGAATGGGGACGATTTCCCTTCCTGGGAACGCCCGGGACAAAAGGGAAGCGGCCGGCCTGTCGGCGGAATCGTCATACTGAGGGACGAGAACAGCGCCATTGATGAGCAGGAAGTTGACATAGGACGCCGGCAGCCGCCTGCCTTGCCGGTCGTGAACGGGTTTGGGCAGCGGCAACGGCAGCAGCCGGTAGGGCTTGCCTTCAGGGGTGCGGAAACCGGCCAGCTGCTTCGCCATGGCCTGCAAGGGCGGGTAATGGGTGTCGGAAGGGTCTTCGCAGGCCTGGTAGGCGATGGTGTCGGGGGTGCAGAAGCGGGCCAGGGTGTCGATGTGCCCGTCCGTGTCGTCTCCTTCCAGGCGCCCATGATCCAGCCAGAGAAAGCGCTTCAGCCCCAGGGCCTTTCTCAGAACGCTTTCCGCCTCTTGGGGGTTCGGGTTGCGGTTGGGATTTTGGATCGAACCGCGGGTGGCCAGCAGAGTGCCGAGCCCGTCTGTTTCCACGCTCCCACCTTCCAGCACCCATTCCACTTTTCGGTAGGGCGTGGCACCGAACAGCCCGGCCTGGTGGAGGCGGGCGCCCAGTTCGTCGTCCGGTTTCGCCGGATATTTTCCTCCCCAGCCGTTGAAGCGGAAATCCACCAGCGCGGGCCGGACATGCCGGGAGGTTGCTTTCCCCGCCCTTTGCCACACGGTCAGTGGCAGGGTGTCGCGGACCCAGGTGTCATGGTAAGGGTGCGCGGTGAAGCGAATATTGGCCGCAGCGGCGGCGTATCTGGCGAGCAGCGTTTGAATATGGCCGATGTGTGCGGTGTCGCGGCCGATGATCCAAAGGCGCTGACGGGCGCTGATTGCTCTGGCGACGAGCGCGTAGGTTTCTTCCACCGCTTCCAGCCACGGGCCGAAATCCCCCTCGGGCCGGGGCCAGGCGAGGACGACGAAAGACTGGGGCGCCCATTCCGGAGGCAGCGTCAGTTCGCCCATCGCAGCATTTCCTCCGCATGGGCCAGGGTCTGGGAGGTGATCGTGACGCCTCCGAGCATCCGGGCGATCTCCCGTTTTCGCGCTTCGGCCGTCAACGCGGCGACCGTGCTTTGGGATTCCCTGCCCGAGGTTTCCTTGCTGACCAAGAGGTGCCGATGGGCCTGGGCCGCCACCTGAGGCAAATGGGTCACGCAAAGAATCTGACGGCTCTTTCCCAGTTCCCGCAGCCGCCGCCCGACGATTTCCGCGACACCGCCCCCGATTCCGGTGTCCACTTCGTCGAAAACCAGCGTCGGCACGGACCGGGCCTCGATACAGGCGACCTGGATCGCCAGGCTGAGCCTGGAAAGCTCTCCCCCCGAGGCGACCTTGTTCAAGGGACGGGGCGGCATGCCGGGATTGGTGGTGACCAGGAACGCCACCCGGTCCAGCCCCTCCTTGCGGGGGGTGGCGCCGGGGTCGGTATGGACCTCGATGGCGAATTCCCCGTGCGGCATCCCCAGTTCCCGCATCAGTTCGGTGATTCTCGAGGCCAGCAAACCGGCCTGTTCCCGCCGCTGCTCGCTCAACCGGGCCGCGGCCTCCCGGTAACGTTCACTGATACGTTCCTGCTGCGCCGTCAATTCCGCGATCAGCCGATCCTGGTGGCTCAGGGTGTCCAGCTCCTGGCGCATCTGAGACAGTTTTGCCGCCAGTTCCGGGGGGGAGGTCTGGTGTTTGCGGGCCAGATCATGGAGCAGCGCCAGTTTTTGGTCCAGCTCGATCAGCCGGCCGGGATCGTCGTCGATGGCGTCGAGGTTGCGCCTGAGGCTGTGACCGGCTTCTTCGAGCTGGATCTGGGCGCTGCGCAACAGCTCGGCGGGCTCGCGGAATTCCGCCGCCCATTCGGCGATGATTTCCAGTTCCTGGGCCGCCCGATCGATCCGGTCGGCCGCGGCCTGGTCACCATCGTACACCGCTTCCAGCTGCCCCCGGGCCGTGGAGAGCACCTTGTCCAGGTTGGCCAGACGGGTATGCGCTTCCACCAGGGCGTCGTAATCCAGATCCTCGACGGCGGCGGCTTCCAGTTCCTGGATCTGGTAACGCAGGAATTCCTCGCGCAGACTTTGGTCGCCTTCGTGTTGCCTCAGTTGCGTCAGCCTTTCCTGAACCTCGTGCCACTGCCGATGGAGGGTGGCCACCTGCCGCAACAGGGGTTCGTGGCCGCCATGGGCGTCGAGCAGTTCGCGTTGGGCGCTGGATTGACGCAGCCGCAGATGGGCATGCTGGCCGTGGATTTCGACCAGATGACGGGCAAAGCCCTGGAGCGCCTGGAGGCTGACCGGGCGGTCGTTGATGAAGGCGCGCGAGCGGCCCTTGATGGCGAGCGTGCGGCGGATCAGGCAGCTGTCGCCGCCATCGAGGTCGTTTTCCTCTAACCATCGTCTCGCCGCGGGGGCGGCTTCGAGCGCGAATTCCAGGATCACCTCCGCGCGCGAGGCCCCTTCCCGGATCAAGTCGGCGCCGGCCCGTTCCCCCAACGCCAGCCCCAGCGCGTTCAACAAAATGGATTTGCCGGCTCCGGTTTCTCCCGTCAGGGCGGTGAATCCCGGGGCAAGCTCGAGATCCAGGGACTTGACGACCGCCAGTTCGTGAATGGTCAGGCTCAACAACATACGGGGTTCAGTTTTTGCTCCAGTTCAATTTGGCCCGGAGAATCTCGAAAAAGTCGTAATCGACCGGATGCAGCAGTTTGAAGGATTTGTCCGCCTTGCGGATGAGAATGCGGTCGTCGGTCAGGACTTCCGGAATGGAGACGGTGTCACAAGTGACCTCGGCGCGCATTTCGCCGGTGGTGGCGAAGGCGATTTCCACCTTGCTGTCGCTGGCGATGACAATGGGGCGGTTGGTCAGGGTATGGGGGTTGATCGGCACCAGTTCGATGACGTCCAGATTGGGATAGAGAATGGGGCCGCCGCCTGAAAGGGCGTAGGCGGTCGAGCCGGTGGGGGTGGAGATGATCAGCCCGTCCGCGCGCTGGGCGTTGAGAAAGCGGCCGTCGATGCGGGTGATGATTTCGATCATGCTGGGGGTGATCCACCGGTGGACTACGACCTCGTTCACCGCCAGTTCCTGGTGGATGATCCGTCCATCACGTTGAATGCGGGTTTGCAGCATCAAGCGCTCCTCCGCCAGGAAATGACCGGCGAGTATCTCGTCGAGCTTGCCCAGGGCGTGATCGGGAGAAATGTCCACCAGGAAGCCGATTCTCCCCAGATTGATGCCGATGACGGGGGTGCCGAAGGGTGCGACCGCCCGGGCCGCGTTCAGCAGGGTGCCGTCACCGCCGACGGCGATGACCACGTCACATTCGCGCCCCAGCGCTTCGGGGGGGCGTATCGCGTCGGAAGGCGCCTCGATGATGTCCCGGCAGGAAGGGTCGAACAGGATCCGGAACCCGCGCCGTGCGAGATGATCGAACAGATTCCGCAGCGTGGGGCCGACCCGCTTGGCGTTGGGTTTGGCCACGATGCCAATGATCCGGAAATGAGCGTTCACAAAATCCGTGTCCTGCCAAATGCCCTATTATATTAGGTGTTTCTTGACAGTCCATCCATACGTTGCTAATTTAGCACTCATGGTAATAGAGTGCTAACGGCGTTTGCCGACTTCCCATGGAATTAACCGACCGCGCCCAATTCCTGCTCAAGGCCCTGATCGAGCGTTATATCGACGAGGGGCAGCCCGTGGGTTCCCGGGCGCTGGCCCGCGAGGCGGGGCTCAATCTCAGTCCGGCGACGATCCGTAACGTGATGGCCGATCTCGAGGAAATGGGGTTGGTGGCCTCTCCGCACACCTCGGCGGGCCGGGTGCCGACGGTCAAGGGATATCGCCTGTTCATCGACTCCCTGCTGACGGTCAAACCGCTCGAGCGGGAACTGATCCAGGATCTGTGGGACGATTTCGAATCCCTGGAAGACCCCCAGGAACTTCTCGAGACGACTTCCCAATTGCTCGCCCGTCTCACCCGCATGGTCGGCCTGGTGACCTTGCCGAGGCGCCAGCAGATTTCCTTTCAGCACATCGAGTTTCTGCCGCTGTCCCAGGGGCGGATCCTGGTCATCCTCGTGACCGATGACCAGGAAGTCCACAACAGGATCATTCGTCCCGACAAGCCGTTCACCCCCTCGCAATTGCAGCAGGCGGCCAACTACCTCAACGCCCATCTGCAGGGGCGCCGCCTGACCGAACTGCGGGCCGCCCTGATAGACGAGCTGAAGGCCGCGGGCGAGCGGGCGAGCGGGGAGATGATGTCGGTGATGGAAATGGCTCAGGGAATGTTCGGGGCCGAATCCATGGACGAGGATTTCGTGCTTTCGGGCCAGGTGAATCTGATGGGTTTCTCGGAGCTTTCCGACCATCAAAGGTTACGGATGCTGTTTGAGGCCTTCGAGGAAAAACGGGATTTGATCCATCTGCTCGATCAGTGTATCGGCGCCGAGGGGGTGCAGATCTATATTGGCGAGGAATCCGGTTACGGCCCTTTCGAACCGTGCAGTCTGGTGACCCGGGCCTACGAGGTGGACGACCGGGTGCTGGGGGTTCTGGGGGTGATCGGCCCGACCCGGATGCATTATGACAAGATCATTCCCCTGGTGGACATTACCGGAAAGCTGCTGAGCTGCGCCCTGAATCAAAAACTGTCGTCCCCCGAATGATCGCCGTAAATTCAGCAGAGGCGGGTTGATTTTTCCACCGCCCGCCCTTATTTCGCCTAAATGGAATTCAGAATCAATCATTGACGGAGTTGAAATCTATGACCGAGGAGACCAAGGATCCCCAGGAAACGGTGGATCAGCCCCAGTCCGCGCCGCCGGAGGAAAGCGAGGAGCTGGCCGTGCTGCGTGACCAGCTGGCGGCGGCCGAGAAAAAGGCCGAAGAAAACTGGGACAAGCTGCTCAGGGCCCAGGCGGAACTGGAGAATCTGCGCCGGCGGATGGAGCGGGAAGTGCAGAACGCCCAAAAATATTCCATCGAGAAGTTCGCCAAGGAGCTCCTTGCGGTGATGGACAGCCTGGAGCTCGGGTTGCAGGCCGCGATCGAGACCGACGAGGTGGAAAAGATCCGCGAGGGCATGGAGCTGACCCTGAAGCAGCTGTTGACCGTCTTCGACCGGTTCAACATCCAGCCCATCGACCCTGTGGGCGAGCCGTTCAACCCCGACTATCATCAGGCGATGGCCACGGAGGAGGTCAGGGGGGTGGAGCCGGACACCGTGGTCAAAGTGTTTCAAAAGGGCTATCTGCTCAATGACAGGCTGATCCGGCCGGCATTGGTGGTGGTGGCCAAGCCGCCCGCCGAGGAACACCGGGGCGTGGACGAGCAGGCTTGAAAACGCGGCCGCGGCCCCCATCTTAGGTGGCAGCGGGCATCGATGGATAACATTCAGTAACGGAGAAAAAGCAATGGCAAAGATTTTGGGTATCGATTTGGGTACGACCAATTCGTGTATGGCGGTACTGGAAGGCGGCAAGGCGCGGGTGATCGAAAACGCCGAGGGCGCGCGCACCACCCCTTCGATCGTCGCCTTCACCAAAGAAGGCGAGGTGCTGGTGGGCAGTCCCGCCAAGCGTCAGGCAATCACCAATCCGGAAAACACCCTGTTCGCGATCAAGCGGCTGATCGGGCGCAAGTTCGACGATCCGGTGGTCAAGAAGGACATGGACATGGTTTCCTACAAGATCGTCCCGGCGCCCAATGGCGACGCCTGGGTGGAAGTGCCGGCCACCGGCAAGAAGATGGCGCCGCCGGAAATTTCCGCCAGGGTGTTGAAAAAATTGAAGGAGGACGCCGAGGCTTATCTGGGTGAAGAGATCAAGGAGGCGGTGATCACCGTGCCGGCCTACTTCAACGACTCCCAGCGTCAGGCCACCAAGGACGCGGGACGGATCGCCGGACTGGAAGTCAAGCGGATCATCAACGAGCCCACCGCGGCGGCCCTGGCCTTCGGAATGGACAAGGAAGGCGGCGAACGCAAGATCGCCGTGTACGACCTGGGCGGCGGCACTTTCGACATCTCCATCATCGAGATGGCGGAAATCGAGGGCGAGCGTCAGTTCGAGGTGTTGGCCACCAACGGGGACACCTTCCTGGGGGGCGAGGATTTCGACAAGCGGGTGATCGATTATCTGGTGGATGAATTCAAGAAAGACACCGGCATCGATCTGCGCAACGATCCCCTGGCGCTCCAGCGTCTCAAGGAAGCCGCGGAAAAGGCCAAGATCGAGTTGTCCTCGACCCAGCAGACGGAGATCAACCTGCCCTACATCACCGCCGATGCCACAGGGCCCAAGCATTTGAACGTCAAGCTGACCCGGGCCAAGCTGGAATCCTTGACCGAGGATCTGATCAGCAGAACCCGTGGTCCCTGTGAAACCGCCTTGAAGGATGCCGGTATCTCCGCTTCCGATATCGACGACGTGATTCTGGTGGGTGGCCAGACCCGGATGCCGAAAGTACAGGAATTCGTCAAGCAGATTTTCGGCAAGGAGCCGCGCAAGGACGTCAACCCCGACGAGGCCGTGGCCTTGGGCGCCGCGATCCAGGCCGGGGTGCTGGGCGGCGAGGTCAAGGACGTGTTGCTGCTGGACGTGACGCCGTTGTCGCTGGGTATCGAAACCCTGGGTGGGGTGATGACCAAGCTGATCGAGAAGAACACCACCATTCCCACCAAGGCGACCCAGATCTTCTCCACCGCCGAGGATAATCAGACCGCGGTGACGGTGCACGTCCTCCAGGGCGAGCGCGAGATGGCCAAGGACAACAAGTCGCTGGGCAAGTTCGATCTGACCGACATTCCGCCCGCGCCCCGGGGCATGCCGCAGATCGAGGTGACGTTCGACATCGACGCCAACGGTATCCTCAACGTGTCGGCCAAGGATAAGGCCACCGGCAAGGAGCAATCGATCGTCATCAAGGCTTCGAGCGGCCTGACCGAAGAGGAAATCGAGCGGATGGTCCGCGACGCCGAGCTGCACGCCGAGGAAGACCGCAAGTTCAAGGAGCTGGTGACGGCGCGTAACGAGGCCGACGCCTTGATCCACGCCACCCGCAAGAGCCTCGAGGAGCTGGGGGACAAAGTCGCCGCCGGCGACAAGGAGCAGATCGAACAGGTGGCGAAGGAACTGGAAGAACTCATCAAGGGCGATGACAAGGACGCCATCGAAGCCAAGACCCGTCAGCTGGCCGAGCTCTCCGGCAAGATCGCGCAACAGGCCTACGCCGCCGGGGGCGGGGAATCGGCGGGTGCCGAAACCGCCGGCCAGGCGGGGCCTTCCACCGAAGCCGGCGCGGAAGACGTGGTCGATGCGGAATTCGAGGAAGTCAAGGACGACGACAAAAAGTAAGTTGGCCCAAGGGGCCTGGCATTCAACCTTGAGACTTTAAAACCTGGAGGAGAGCCGCCGGCATGTGCCGGCGGCGTCGTTGTGTCCATGGCAGAAGATTATTACGTCGTTTTGGGGGTGGCCAGAAACGCCAGTGAGGCGGAGATCAAGCGTGCTTTTCGCAAGCTGGCGATGAAGTATCACCCCGACCGCAACCCCGGTGACCCGGAGGCGGAAGCAAAATTCAAACAGGTAAAAGAGGCCTATGATGTCCTGAGCGACCCGCAGAAACGCGCCGCCTACGACCAGTTCGGTCATGCGGGGGTGCATGGCGCGGCGGGTGGAAGCGGTGGTGGATTCAGCGCCGATGCCTTCAACGATATTTTCGGTGAGGTGTTCGAGGATCTGTTCGGAATGGGCGGTGGCCGGAGCCGGGGCCGCCGCGGCCGCGCCCGGCGGGGCACCGATCTGCGCTACAACCTCGAGTTGACGCTGGAACAGGCCGTTTCCGGCACCGAAGTGGAAATCAGGGTTCCGACTCTGGTGTCCTGCGAAGACTGCGGTGGCAGCGGGGTCCGCCCCGGCAGCAGCCCGGTGACCTGTTCTCTGTGTCACGGCCAGGGGGTGGTGAGGATGCAGCAGGGATTCTTCTCGGTGCAGCAGACCTGTCCGAACTGCCAGGGCAGCGGCAGGGAGATTCGTGACCCCTGTCCCAAGTGTCATGGCCGGGGGCGGGTGCAGAAAACCAAGACCTTGTCGGTTTCCATTCCCGCCGGGGTCGACAGCGGTGATCGCATCCGCCTGGCGGGAGAGGGCGAGGCGGGCGAGCAGGGTGGCCCCGCCGGCGACCTTTACGTTCAGGTCCACGTCAAGGAGCACCCGATCTTCACCCGTGAAGGCGCCCATCTCTACTGCGAGGTTCCCATCAGCTTCACGGCCGCCGCCTTGGGAGGAGAGCTGGAGGTTCCGACCCTGGGAGGCAAAGTGATGCTCAAAATTCCTCCGGAAACCCAGACCGGCGCCCAGTTCCGCCTGAAGGGCAAAGGCGTCAAGCCCGTTCGTGGTGGCCCGGTGGGGGATTTGATCTGCCGGGTGCGGGTGGAAACCCCGGTCAAGCTCAACAAGGAGCAGATCGAGTTGCTCCGGCAGTTGGACGAATCCCTGCGAGGAGGCGGAAGTCATCACCGTCCCCAGGAGCACGGGTGGCTGGATGGCGTCAAACAATTCTTTGAAAAACTGACAAGCAAGGAGCACTGACCATGATTCGCGTTGCAATACCCGGCGCCGGCGGGCGAATGGGCAAGACCCTGATCCAGGCGATCGCCCAGGCCGATGATCTGGAATTGACCGCGGCCACCGCCCGGGCCGATTCCGGCTGTCTGGGAAAGGATGCCGGGGAAGTGGCCGGAGTAGGCAGGCTGGGGGTGCCGGTCAGGGAAACCCTGGACGAGTGCGCCGACTTCGATCTGTTGATCGATTTCACGCTGCCCGAATCCTGTCAGGGCTTTGTCGGGTTCTGCCGCCGTCACGGCAAGCGCCTGGTGATCGGAACCACCGGCCTGAGCGCGGAGGACCGGAAGGCGATCGATTCGGCGGCGGCCGACATTCCCATCGTGTTGGCGCCCAACATGAGCGTGGGGGTGAACCTCTCGCTCAAGTTGCTGGAAATGGCGGCCAGGGTGCTGGGTGATGAGGTCGATATCGAGATCATCGAAGCGCATCATCGCCACAAGGTGGATGCGCCGTCGGGAACCGCGCTGAGAATGGGCGAGGTGGTGGCCTCGGTGTTGGGACGGGACTTGGAAACCTGCGCGGTCTATGGCCGTCAGGGGCATACCGGTGAGCGCGACCGCAAGACCATCGGTTTTTCCACCATCCGCGGCGGCGATATCGTCGGGGACCATACGGTGATGTTCGCCGCCGAGGGAGAGCGGCTGGAGATCACCCACAAGGCTTCCAGCCGTATGACGTTTGCCCGCGGCGCCTTGCGGGCCGCGCGTTGGTTGATGTCGCAGGGGCCGGGCCGGTACGACATGCAACAAGTGCTGGGATTGGTCTCTAGTGTCTCCCCAATTTTCCCAAGCGGTCAGCGCAAGGCATTGATATACGGATAAAAAGGGGTTCAAAACGAGAGGATCGGGGTTCCTGATCGGGTAAAATGTGTATAGCAATAACCCATTGAA
>Ga0256839_1000239_pt1 | contig 71559 bp, 67 predicted proteins | sample 354166metaG_FD_185968 | JGI IMG/M metagenome (GOLD analysis project Ga0256839, IMG submission 185968) | Hydrothermal vent microbial communities from Mid Atlantic Ridge, Atlantic Ocean - 354-166 | ecosystem: Environmental > Aquatic > Marine > Hydrothermal vents | place: Atlantic Ocean: Mid... | reverse complement strand
TTCCTCTAAGGGGGGGTACCCCCTAAGGACGAAGGATTAATTTTGGGAATGCTATGAAAAATATTCTGGCCCGTGCGGCACAAATCAAACTGCTGATCTTTGACGTAGACGGCGTACTTACCGATGGCCGCCTGATTTTTGGTGACGATGGCCAGGAATACAAAGCCTTTCATTCACGCGATGGTCATGGCATGAAAATGCTGCAAAATAGTGGTGTGGCGGTGGGTATTATCACTGGTCGCACGTCAAAGGTGGTGGAACATCGAATGGCTAACCTTGGTATTGAACACGTTTATCAAGGTAAGCTGGAAAAACTGCCAGCTTTTGAGGAGCTTGTTGCCAAACTGGGTCTCAAAGCAGAAGAGGTGGCGTATATGGGGGACGATGTGGTGGATTTGCCCATTATGCTGCGTGTGGGGCTGGCCGTGGCTACCAACGATGCTCATTCGCTGGTCAGCAAATATGCCCATTGGCAAACCCCGCATGATGGTGGACAAGGTGCAGCGCGTGATCTTTGTGAGTTGATTATGGAAGCACAGGGCACACTGGATGCTGCCATGCAGCACTATTTGCAGTAATTGCCTGTTGGATCAAATGTGGCATGTTGTTGTCTCACCGTTTACGGAAATTTTTTATCCCCCTGCTGGTGACACTTGTCGCTGGACTCAGTGTATGGTTATTTCAAGGACAGACGGATAAAGGGCCGGTGGTGATTTCACAAGATCAGGAGGTGCCGGATTCGTTCATGGAAAATTTCACCACGCAGGTGTTGGACGAGCAAGGGTACCCCCAATATCAACTTCAGGCCACGCATATGGCCCACTATGTCGATGATGATCGCAGTGAATTTACGCAACCGGTATTTACTGCTTTTCGGCCTGACGGCCAGCGTTGGACAGCGGTGGCAGAAACGGGACGCGCGGAAAATGGTAGCGAGCAGATTTTCCTGGAGGGTGCGGTGACTATTCAGCGCTACCCTGATGTGGTGTCGTCAACCAATTTACAGATTCATACTCGGGATGTGCGTGTGCGACCAGCGGACGATTATGCAGAAACGGATCAGGCAGCCACTATTGTACAGAACGAAAACACAGTGAGAACGGTTGGTTTGCAAGTATATTTCAGTAAAGGACAGGTGCAATTATTATCGCAAGTGCGAGGGGTTTATGCGCCTTAAATTCTTGCTGTTGCTGTTGCTGATGAGCAGTGTGTTCAGTGTGCTGGCAGTGGCTAGTAGCGATGATGTCCGGCAGCCTGTGCATATTGAGGCCGACCGGGCAGAGATTGATGAAGCCTTGGGTGTAATGACGTACACGGGCCATGTGGTGGTGGTGCAAGGTGGTATGGAGATACGTGCTGCTACGGTGGTGGTGTACAGCAAAGAGGGTGAGTTGCGACGCATCACGGCACAAGGGCAACCTGTGCATTACTCGCAAAAGCGAGTGGACGGAAAAAATGTGAAAGGCGTTAGTCAGAGGATGGAATACAGTGCAGGCAGCAAACAGGTGTTGCTGTTGGGCAAGGCCGAATTCTGGCAGGGAGGCAATCGTTTTAGCGGTAATCGTATTCAATATGACCCCGAAGCCGAGCGTGTGATTGCCAATGCGGGCAGTGATTCAGGTGCAGAAGGTGACCGGCAGCGAGTCAGCGTCACCTTGCAGCCTCGCTCCAAAAAAACGGATACTCAGCCATGAGTGACCTGGTCGCCATTGATCTTGCGAAACAATACCAGTCACGCGAGGTGGTAAAAAAGGTCTCTGTCACCGTGGGAAGTGGTGAGGTGGTGGGTCTGTTGGGCCCTAATGGCGCGGGTAAAACGACGTGTTTTTATATGATTGTTGGCTTGGTGGCCTGTGATCGTGGCCAGATTCAGCTCAATGGGCATGATATCACTCATCATCCACTGCATGCGCGGGCTCGTTTGGGCATTGGTTATTTACCGCAGGAGGCTTCAGTTTTCCGCAAACTCAGTGTTGCAGATAATTTATTGGCCATTTTGCAGACTCGCGCCGATCTGACACCACCACAACAACAGTCCAAGCTGGATGAGTTGCTGGGAGAGTTGCACATTAGTCACATTCGTGACTCGTTGGGCATGAGCCTTTCCGGAGGTGAACGACGCCGGGTGGAAATCGCCCGGGCATTGGCCACTGAGCCCAGGTTTATTTTGCTTGATGAACCTTTTGCCGGTGTTGATCCTATTTCTGTGTTGGATATTCAACGCATAATCAATCACTTAACCGAGCGCAGTATTGGTGTGTTGATTACTGATCATAATGTGAGAGAAACTCTCGGCATTTGTCGTCGTGCCTATATTATGAACGCGGGTGAAGTGATTGCTCAGGGTGCCCCGGAGGATGTGCTTAAAGATTCTCACGTCAAGGACGTTTATTTAGGGCAGGACTTTAAGCTTTGATATATAACTTACGTATAACAACATCGGTAAACACATAAAAATAAATGTCTGCTAAGTCTTCAACATCCCAGGGTTTGGAGTAGACTGACAATAAACAACAGACAAAAAGATTGCTTCCCTTTTTGGGTGGGGCGATTTTGACCGAGGCCCGACCAGTATATCAATGAAGCAAACCTTACAGCTTAAACTGGGTCAACATCTGACCATGACCCCCCAGCTACAACAGGCTATCCGCTTGTTACAGCTCTCTACACTGGAACTGCAAACGGAGATTCAGGAGGCGCTTGAGTCCAATCCGATGCTGGAAGTTACAGAAGAAACCACCACAGAACGGCGTGAAAACGATAACAATGAGCGGGGTGACGGTCAAACAAACAGCACAACTGATGCCGTCAGTGGTGGAGAAGCCTCTGGGGAGGGGCGCGAAAATGTCGACGTAGCTGATCGTGCCGTAGACAAACAAGAGCAGGAAATTCCTACAGACCTGCCTACCGATAGTGATTGGGAAGACTCATATACTGATACTTACGTTGATTCCTACAGTTCGGTGTCAAGAAATAACGAAGGTGAAAACTTAGATTACGAACAGGCGGACGGTAGTAGCGAAAGCTTGCAGGATCATTTGTTATGGCAGCTGAATCTGTCCTCTTGCAGCGAGACCGACCAGGCTATTGCCACAACCATTATTGATGCCATTGATGACGATGGCTACCTTCGTACATCTCTGGAAGAACTGCACCAGACGCTGGCTGAAGGTAACGATATTGAGCTGGATGAAATCGAGGCTGTATTGCATCGTGTACAGGACTTTGACCCGCCTGGCATTGCTGCCCGTGATTTGCGCGAATGTATGCTGATTCAGTTTAAATATTATGATTTGGAGACGCCGTGGCTTGCCGAAGCCAAAGTGCTGCTCAATATGCATTTTGATGCCTTGGCTAAACGTGAGTACCCATTGATCATGCGCCGCATGAAACTGACCGAAACACAAATGCAGCATGTTGTTCAGTTGTTGCAAAGTCTTAATCCGCGGCCTGGTGGGCATATTACTGGCAGTAAACCTGAGTATATTATTCCTGATGTGTTTGTGAAAAAAGTAAAAGGTCAATGGCGTGTAGAATTGAATCCAGATATTACACCAAAAATTGGCATCAACAGTCTTTACGCAAAAATGGCACAGCGTAACAATAGTAAAGATGCAGTTTTTTTGAAAAATAATTTACAAGAAGCACGCTGGTTTATTAAAAGCCTGCGCAGCCGCAATGAAACGTTATTAAAAGTGGCAACAACAATTGTTGATCGCCAGCGCGGTTTTTTTGATTATGGCGAAGAAGCTATGAAACCTATGGTGATGCACGATATTGCAGAAATTGTTGAAATGCATGAATCAACGATTTCCCGAGTCACCACCAAAAAATACATGCATACTCCGCGTGGTATATTTGAGCTGAAATTTTTCTTTTCAAGTCATGTGGGAACGGCGGCGGGCGGCGAATGTTCAGCAACCGCCATTCGTGCAATTTTAAAGAAATTGATTGCCGCTGAAAAACCTGGAAAGCCATTAAGTGATAATAAGCTGGCAGGCTTGTTGGGTGATCAAGGTATCAATGTGGCGCGTCGCACGGTAGCAAAATACCGTGAGGCTATGTCTATCGCACCATCCAATGAACGAAAACGGCTTGTCTGATTTGTGGCTAATAATAAATCGACATTGGATATAACTAAAGGAGTTAACTATGCAGATTAACGTTACTGGCCAACATCTTGAAATTACCGATTCGCTTCGTGATTATGTTATCGCCAAGCTTGCCAAGCTAGAGCGGCATATCGATACGGTAACCAACGCTCATGTTATTCTTAGCGTGGAAAAGCAGCGCCAGAAAGCCGAAGCCACAATCCATATTAACGGGGCTAATCTTTTTGCAGCTGCTGAAGATGAAAATATGTACACGGCCATTGATGCATTGATCGACAAACTTGACCGCCAAGTGAAAAAACATAAAGAAAAACGCTCTGATCATCATCGCGGTAGCAGTTCTGTGTTACAAGCCTCATTGCAGGAGGAGACTCCGCAGGAATAATCCCGAGGGCTGTTTAACGATAATATTGTGTGAGGGGGAAAAATTCCCTCACACAATATTACGGTACGAACCCATTGGTTTTTTTACCTTATTTTTATTTGGCGCCTTGATATTATTATGCAATTTTCTGACATTATTACTCCTGACCGCATTGCTACACAGGTGCTTGTCGCCAGTAAAAAACGTGCACTGGAGACCCTCAGTGAACTTTTTGTGACGTACTCACCAAACACGCTAGACGCACATGATATTTTCAACAGTTTGATTGCTCGTGAGCGCTTGGGCACCACGGCTATCGATCATGGCGTTGCTATACCACATGGTCGGCTTAAAAATAGCACAGAGACTATTGGTTCCTTTATTCAGTTGGTTAATGGTATTGATTGTGATGCCTTTGATCGTCAATCGGTTAACCTCATGTTTGCATTGCTGGTGCCGGAAGACTCTACCGAAGAACATTTGCAATTGTTAGCGCGCTTGGCGGAAATGTTCGGTGACAGTGACTTGTGCGAAAAATTGCGGACGGCGGTTGATAGCCAGTCACTTTATGATTTTTTGATTGACTGGGATTGCAGTCACTGACTGTACCAAATAACTGGAATTTGTATCCCCGGCCTATGAGCGATATTGTTACCGTAAATCTTTTATTTCAGCGCTATCAGCAACGACTGGGTTTGCAATGGCTTGCTGGGCGCGGTGGTGAGCAACGTACGTTGAGGTATAGTGCCGATACTTCAGGTCATTCGCTAATTGGTTACCTTAATGTCATTCATCCCAATCGCGTACAGCTGCTAGGGCCGATAGAACTTGAATATATTCACAAGCTGGATGTTATGTCGCGCCAACGATTATTTGAACAGTTGTGCGCAGGTGAACCCGCAGCGGTAATGGTTGCAAGACAACAAATTGTCCCGGATGAATTGCGGGATTTTTGTGAAAAAACCCAAACCCCGTTATTACGATCCAGTTTGGGTAGCTCAAAATTGATGAATAGCCTGCGTCATTATCTCGATGATGAGTTGGCAGAAAAAACTGTTGTACACGGTGTGTTGCTGGAAGTGCATGGCATGGGTGTATTGCTTACCGGTGAAAGCAGTGTGGGTAAAAGTGAGCTGGCGCTGGAATTGATATCTCGTAATCATCGATTGATCGCGGATGATGCGCCGGAATTTTCACGGGTTGGGCCGGATACTGTGCGTGGTCACTGTCCTGAAGTATTGCGGGATTTTATCGAAGTACGTGGTCTGGGGGTTCTGAATATCCGTGCTATGTACGGCGACAGTGCTATTAAGTTTAGTAAAGATTTGCGTTTGGTTGTGCATTTGCAACGACTGGAGGCAGAAGACTTACAGCAAGTAGATCGCTTAAAAGGCAGTTATCGCAATCGCACGATTCTGGATGTTGATATTCCTGAAGCCACCTTGCCGGTCGCCTCCGGGCGAAATCTTGCTGTGTTGGTGGAAGCCGCTGTACGGGATCATATTCTATTGCGCAAAGGGTACAATGCTGTTGAGGCATTCAGTCAGCGACAGCGGGAATTGATTCAATCTCAAACAGCTTCAACTTAGAGATGGAAATTAAATAACTTAACTAGTAAGTTATTTAATTTCCATTCCTTAACAAGCAAGCAGCTGCGAAATCTAGGGTTATTCGGGGTAATTTTTGTTAGTCGCTCCATGTTTGATGCGGACTTAATTAACATGAATGCCATTGGCGTCAATTGATCGATTTTTTAAATGACCACATTATGTGAGAGGAGGGTATGTATGCCTCCTTGTATCGTTGGGGATTTCAGTATGATGAAACTTGTTGTTATTAGCGGTGTCTCCGGTTCTGGAAAGTCCACAGCGCTGCATGTACTGGAAGATCAAGGTTATTATTGCATTGATAATTTGCCCGTGGGTCTCTTGCCAGACTTTGCGCTAAAAATGAATACTTTTCCTGGCCAGCTGGGTGAATTGGCAGCTGTGGGTATTGATGCTCGTAACCCGCCGATGGATCTCAGTCGTTTCCCGGAAATTCTTGATACATTGAAAAAAGCGGGTGTTGACTGTGAAGTGATTTTTATCGATGCTGATGACGAGGTATTGCTCAAGCGTTTTAGTGAAACCCGTCGTAAACACCCTTTGAGCGGTGAAGAAGTTCCTTTGCAAGAGGCTATACATTATGAGCGACGCCTACTGCAACCCATTGTTGATCGTGCCGATTTATTTACCGATACCACTCAAAGCAATGTGCATCAACTGCGTGATTTGATTCGTGAGCGCATACGAGGTAAACAGCAGGCTGGGCTATCAATTTTGTTTGAGTCATTTGGTTTTAAACATGGCATGGCGGCGGATGCAGACTTTGTTTTTGATGCGCGCTGCTTACCTAATCCACATTGGGAAAATAAATTGCGTGAACTGACAGGGCTGGATCAGCCTGTCGCACATTTTCTTGAAGGTCAGAAAATGGTGGAAGATTTTTTTGTGCAAATACAAAATATGATGAGTAATTGGATTCCTTGTTTTGAAGCGGATAACCGCAGTTACCTGACTATTGCCATCGGCTGTACAGGTGGCCAGCATCGCTCGGTATATTTAACCGAGCGCCTTGGCCGATATTTTCAGCAACAATATGATAATGTCATTATTCGTCATCGTGATTTGCCTGACTGAGAGCCTGTTATGACTATCGGAGTACTGCTGGTGAGTCATGAGCCTCTCGGTCATGTTATGCTGGATATCAGCGTTCAAACTCTCAGCATCTGTTCGTTGGCCACTCGCGTTTTGGGTGTGTCTCTAGATGAAAGCCCAGATACATTGACCATTCGTGCTGAAAAAATGGTGGCCGAATTAAACAGTGGTGATGGCGTATTAATTCTCACAGATCTTTGTGGTGCAACACCCTCAAATATTGCTTGTCGATTTGCGCATCTCAATGATGTAATGGTTGTCGCGGGTCTGAATTTACCCATGCTGATTCGAGTGCTTAATTACCCCGAATTATCATTGCTTGAAATGGCTGAACGTGCTGTGGATGGCGGGCGTCAAGGGGTTATGTTATTGCCCGATTGTACCAAATTTTAACGTAACGCAGGAGTTTTCTGGATATGGCCCGTCGTCACGTTGTTATTATTAACAAGCTGGGTTTGCATGCCCGCGCGGCTGCGAAACTGGTTGCGCTTACCAGTCAATTTGGCAGTGATGTCAAGCTGGCAAAAAATGCCACTGAGGTTAATGGAAAAAGTATCCTTGGTGTGATGATGCTAGCTGCTGCCAAAGGTACGGAGCTAGAATTGATCGCTGATGGTGTGGATGAAATGCAGGCGCTGGATGCGCTGGAAGAACTCATTGCTCGTCGTTTTGATGAAATTGAATAATTCCTGTATTCAACGCACTCTACCGACCGCTCAACTGCGGGCTTTAGGTTTAACTGATTAATTTAGGCAATACCGGTCAATTCAGGGCACAATCCACAGGTGGCTAAACCAGAAATAACGCCCTGGCTGGGAGGATGGCGCAGTGCAGTTATAACGACTGCGTCCACGCGACAAGGCCGTTGGTGCTTGTACTGCAAAATGGCGTGCTTTTCGGTCCAGCCATTCAATAGCGATCGCACCTTGGCCTGATACGAAACATGCTAATTGATCGAGTTGTGCATCGCTTTTTGCTAACTTAACCTCCATTCGTGGAGCATTTTCCTCCGTAACCACAGGCTCCCATGGTTGTACTTCCATAATGGGAAAAGCGAGGCTTTGCAGCTTTTGCTTGAAACCGGGTAAAGCGGAAAAGCGCTCGGCTATGGGAAAGCGTGGTAATGCACGAAAATCGGCATTAAAACCTACAGGCCCGGATTGCTGGCCAAAAGCTACTAGCCCCATTTCCTTCACCAACTCAGCCAACGCCTCGTTGTATTCACCGTAGGGATACGCAAAAAATACAGGTGCTCTACCTAGTTCTTCTCTAATGCGCCGTTGAGCATGAGTAATATCATCGCGCATACGCTGGTGCCATTGATCAGTCGTTTCATTTGTTCGGCGTCGAATCAGGTAATCATGTGTTGCGGAATGATTTTCAAAGGTTGCGCCATATTGTTGCATTTCACGCATTTGTTGCCAGCTCATGTAAGCTCGGAAGCGTTGATCAACACCCTCAGTGGAAACAAAAACAGTAAATGGCCAGCCACGTTTGCGCAGTCGCGGATAGGCCTCATCAAATACCGAGCGATAAGCATCATCAATGGTGATAGCCACCACGCGAGTGGGAAAAGGCTTTTTTTTACTCACATGATCGATCACCTTTGCCAGTGGCCAGACCTGATATCCCATTTGAGATAAATGGTTCAGGTGGGCATCAAATTGTGCGAGCGAAATATTGGTTGATGGGTGTTCATCTACACCAAAGTGGTGATACATGAGAACCACTGCCTGTGACTCTTCAGCCTGAACATTGGAAAATATACTCCCCATTAATAATACTGCCAGTATGCTGGTCAAGGGGGTGTAGTGACTTGTCTTGCCAGTGAGCTTGCCAAAACCACAAAATATAATGTTGATCAAAGTGTTAATACATCCTATAAATTTGTCAGTTTCAATTGAGACGCTTAGATTTTCCCCATTTGCCGGGCATATTACCAACAAACAAATATGAAGGTTGTGCAGTATTGCCTTGAATACAAACAAGTGGCCAGCTATTTTTCATGAAAGGTGATGAGCATGTTTTTCACCTTAACTCCTATTCGTTGTGGGTACATAAGCACGTTTTGGAAGAACTCAAGAGTAGAGCACATCATGCGCAGCTTTATCCGACATCCTTCAAATATCCCCGTTGATTTTCAGCTGGAGGATTTGGTTATTGATGGTGGTGATTACCTTAAAAATGTCAGTCAGGGTGGGCTTGCCTTTCATTCTACGGTCACACTGAAACCGGGCACCACTATTTGCATCAGGATTCCGTTAGTGTCACCTATTTTTCAAGCTGTTGGTAAGGTTACTTGGTGTCATCCTTTGCAGAATTCTTTCGAAATTGGCATCCAGTTTCTTGATGAAAATGATTCTTTTCGGGCTCGTATGGTTGAGCAAATTTGTCATATTGAACAATATAAACAGGATGTGTTCGAAGCGGATGGACGGCAGCTCAGCGGCGAACAGGCTGCGGTGGAGTGGATTCAGAAATATGCAATGGGCTTTTCGGGTAAGGGTGCAAAATAATAATGTATTTCTTACCATTTTGAATATGTTAATTAGAGATTCAAAATCCGCTGAATCCTCATAAAATATAGAATGATGGGTTTTGATTCGAAGATGCGAGCTCAAGAATTATTGGAGACGCCCTATAGTATATAAACAACCAGGCGACCAGACAGACACTGACCATGAATGAAAAAATCCAGGATTTATTAGGCAATGTTGAACAACTGATTTCGTTGCCAGCAGCTTATGTGCGGCTTAATGAGCTGGTGGAAGACCCTACCAGTAGCGCAGATGAGATTGCCCATGTTATTACCCAGGATGTTGCGCTGACTGCCCGGTTGCTGCGGGTTGCCAACAGTCCGTTGTATGGGTTGTCCACACAAATTGATACTGTGTCACGGGCTGTTACCGTGCTTGGTACTCAGCAAGTGCGGGATCTTGCTCTGGCTACATCCGCCTGTAAATCCTTTGATGGTATTCCCAACGAGCTGGTTTCCATGGAAAGTTTTTGGGAACATAGTATTCTCTGTGCCTTATGCGCACGCACTCTTGCTCTAGAATGTCTCAAACGTCAACGTGAAGCAGTGTTCGTCGCGGGTTTATTGCATGATATTGGTCAATTGGTGCTGTACCGCAGTTTGCCGGATCTGTCGCGTCAAACCCTTGAGGCATGCCTCTATGGCCCGGATGAGCTGGAGTCTGAAGAGGCCGAGCGGGAGATCATCGGTTTCGATCACGCAGAAGTGGGCGGTGAATTGGCGCGTAGTTGGTCGCTGCCTTCTAGTTTGCAAGAATGTATCACCTATCATCACGACCCGGCACAAGCCAAACAGCATCGTGTGGAAACCGCTATTGTGCATATCGCTAACAGTATTGCTGCCTTGGTCGAGTTAGACACCCATGAGCTGGACAATGCACCGCGTATCCACGATATCGCTTGGGAATTGACAGGGCTTGATGAGGGTATCATCGCGTCCACGATTGCCGATGTGCAGGGACAAGTCAGCGGTGCGCGCACGTTGCTCATGGGTAATTAACCTAAATTCCGCAGTTGACCGCTTCGAGGAGGTATTAACATATTTGATAAATAGCCTGTTTAGTGGTTTTGGCGCATTCACTGGTTGAGTGAGTCGCTACGACCGGTATAGCACGTTGCCTTTTGCATCTGGCCGCGTTGCGAATCGTCGCAATAGCGGGCTATTACTCCTCATCGCGCCTTGCCAGCCACAAAACTCAACGCACTCTACAGGCCGTTCAACTGCGGATTTTAGGGTTAACCCGAAAATCGCTTTATTTTTTCGCGCCTAGTAAAAACCACAACCCTGTATAAATGGCTGTGGTTTTTTCTGTTTCAGTAGAGGTTCGATTTCTGCTGGGGCTGGGGCGCTGACTTTGCTCCTCTCCCTCTACACACGCTCGTATTACATAGCGAAAGCAACCTTCGTATCTTTATTCGTTTTGAGTTCATTCAATGCCACAATGGCAGCTTGCTCACCCTGTGCTGCTGCCAGTCCTAGCCAGTAGTGCGCTTGACGGGGGTCAAGCGGGACATCTGCACCTTTAGCATACATGCGGCCTAAACTGAGTTGTGCTAGGGCATGACCTTGGAGAGCTGATTTTTCCATCCATTTCAGAGTTAGAGCTATGTTGGTTTTTACTCCGAGACCTTGCCTGTACATGCTCGCTAGTTTGTATTGTGCATCGGCACTGCCTTTTTGTGCAAACACATCAAATTCGGAAGCAGCGATTTGATACAAGCGATGGCTTTCCTGTGCATCAGCCCCCATTTTTTTTGCATTCTTGGCAAGCACAGCACCTAGCTGATAATAAGCGTCTGGGTGACCTTGGGCTGCGGCTTTACGATACCATTTAACAGCGGTGCTTAGACCATCTTGTTTTTCTGCGTAAATTTCCCCCAAAGAAAACTGCGCATGTACTACCCCTTTTTCGGCAGCTTTGCGTGTCCATTTCAGGGTCTCAGCCTGAATATCTTTGGCATAAAGTTTATTTTCTTTGAATAGACGCATTAACATATGTTCTGCTCCGGTATTGCCTACGTCCGCAGCTCCCATAAAAAGCTCTCCTGCCTTGAGATAATTGCCCACAGCATAAGCCATCAGACCATCTTCATATAAATCAGCCTGTGCATTGAGGGCTGCAAGGCTCAATGACAAAGCAAGCGCGGCTTTACAAGAAAACCCTGGTGCGCTACGTGTTACATTCTGTGTGTGGGATGGTGCAAAAATCATCACAGCTCTCCTGCTATCTGGTTAAATTTTAAATTGAACGGATTTAGGTGTAATTTTTAACTGCTTATTTCGTCATGCGTTGGACGTGAGTCTTTACGGCCATCATTGGGCATACTGAACCCTTTTTCGATAAAATAGTGATAAGGATCACAGTGTAATTATCATTTGATGATTTGGAGGGATATTTATCAATATTTAGATGCTTATTGGTGTATTTTTATGGTAGAAAGATGGGTCTTTCTTTAAATTCTTAAAAAAATATAACGAGGTATAATTTTATCTTATACCAATATAAGGGGTGCTTGCGGTGAAACTGCAACAACTACGGTATATCTGTGAAGTTGCTAGGCGGGGTCTGAATGTCACCACAGCGGCTGAGCGCCTATTTACGGCTCAGTCGGGCATCAGTACTCAGATTCGCTTGCTCGAAGAAGAATTGAACACGCAAATATTTGAACGTCACGGCAAGCGGCTTACCGGCGTTACTCAGGCGGGGGAGAGCATCATCATTATGGCGGAGCGCATTCTTACCGAAGCAGAAAATATTCGCCAGGTTGCTCAGCAGGTAAACGATGACACCAAAGGTACGCTGTCCATCGCGACTACGCATACTCAGGCTTACCATGCATTGCCAAAAGTCATTGCTAAGTTCACCGAGATTTACCCCGACGTAAAGTTGCGCATTCACCAAGGAAACACTCAGCAAATTTATGACATGTTGCTCAGCCGTACCGCTGATGTGGCAGTGACCACCGCCAGCAAAAATATGCCCAAGGAACTGGTGATGTTGCCTTACCGGGAGTGGAGCTTGTCGGTTATTACTCCCCCGGGGCATTCACTGGCTCAAGAGCCTAAGTTGACGCTGTCCGCACTGGCAAAATATCCATTGATTACTTATGATCATGAAGTGGCTGGTCGGGCTGCTATCAATCAGGCTTTTACCGATGAGGGCCTGCTTACTAATATTGCACTTACCGCTCTGGATTCCGATATCATTAAAAAATATGTCCGACTGGGTTTGGGAGTGGGGCTGATTGCTGAGACGGCATTGGACGATACAGAAGACAGCAATCTTGCAGTGATGCCTGCTGGGCATTTGTTTCGTCCCAGCACCAGCTGCGTGTGCGTGCATCGTGGTCGCCATTTGCGCAACTATGTCTACGCATTTATCACTCACATTACCCCACAGCTCACTGAAGACGCAGTGGAAGGTATCTTGCATTGGGAATCGACCAAGGGTGAAAATCAGACAGTGTAAACACATTAGAAATGTATTATCCCCAGCTTTTTGTCCGGCGAATAAGGCTGCATTGCGCAATCACTAGATGGTGCTATCTAAGACACCAGCTTCGCAATACGCCCGCAAATGCCCGGTGATAGCTTGCTTCATTCAATTGGAATAACGCGGCAATGGAAAACAGAATAACTGACCTGGAAATTCGTCTTACTCATCAAGAAGCTGCACTGGAAGAAATGAACGGGGTGTTACTGGCGCAACATATGCTGATTGGCAAATTGCGGGATGAAATCACCCGTTTACGGCGACAGTTACAAGATGATGACACGGCTGGTGTTGCAGGATTGTCGAAAGAATCACTTCCTCCACATTACTAGCCCAGATAATTTATTTAGGGTTGTGAAATGTACGAATTAAAAACTGGTCATCAGGAGAGACTGATCCACAATGATCGATATTCTGTGGTTGATCACCCTGGGGTTGGGCATATGGTATTGGTGGGACAGTGTGCGCACTCAGGAACTTGCTCGTGATGCTGGGTTGCGCGCCTGTCAACAAGCTGAGGTGCAATTCCTTGATGATACTGTAGAGCGGAAGCGACAATGGTTTCGCCGCAATACGCAAGGCAAAGTCCAATTATGCCGTTTATATTTTTTTGAGTTCACCAGCGATGGTGTCGAACGTTATCAGGGGCGTATCGTGATGTTTGGGCAGGTTTTGCGGGAAGTAGAGATGGATGCCTATCGCATTCCACCGGAATAGGTTATTTACGCCAGAATGCCGGTGTCAACAACACCAGTAAAGTGAAAATTTCCAAGCGCCCTAACAGCATGGCAAAACATAAAATCCATTTTGCAGTAGAGTTAATGTCACCGTAATGGGCTCCGACATCACCCAGACCGGGGCCAAGATTGTTCATGGAGGCGGCTACAGCAGAGAAGGCTGTGACCTGATCGAGGCCGGTCATCATAATCAACAACATCATCACCGCGAACGATGCGATATACAACGCGAAAAACCCCCACACTGCATTAATGACTCGCTCAGGTAACGGCTTGCTACCAATTTTAACCGGGATCTGTGCGTTGGGGTGAATCAGGCGAAAGATTTCCCGTAGGCCCTGTTTAACCAATAACAGAAACCGGACTACCTTGAGTCCGCCACCTGTAGAGCCTGCACAACCACCGATAAAACTGGTAAACAATAACAATACCGGTAGAAAACCCGGCCAGTTGTAATAATCTGTAGTGGTAAATCCACTGGTAGTGCCAATGGATACAGCCTGAAAAATGCCATGATGAAGCGCGTCTCCCACGTTATCAAAAGTTTTTGTTTGATAAAGGTAAACGCTGGTGATCACCGCGCTGACCGACAGTATAAAGAAATAGGTGCGCACTTCTGGGTCATATAAATAAGGCTTCAGGCTTACTCCGCGCCAAGCAAGGAAGTGTAACGCGAAATTAATGCCCGCAAGCAACATGAATATCACGGCAACCATTTCAATGAGCATACTGTCGAAGTGGCCAATGCTGGCATCATGTGTAGAAAAACCACCAATAGCGATGGTGGAAAAGCTGTGTGCAATGGCATCAAAGCCACTCATGCCCGCCAGCCAGTAGGCCAGAGCACAGGCAACCGTTAATCCCAAATATATGTACCACAAGGCCTTGGCTGTTTCGGTGATGCGTGGCGTCAGTTTGCTGTCTTTCATCGGCCCGGGTGTTTCAGCGCGATACAGCTGCATGCCTCCGATGCCTAACATAGGCAGGATGGCAACGGCTAGTACGATGATGCCCATGCCGCCCATCCATTGTAGCTGTTGCCGGTAAAACAGAATGGCGTGTGGTAGGTCATCGAGGCCGGTGAGAACAGTTGCTCCGGTGGTGGTTAGTGCAGAAATGGACTCAAATACGGCATCGGTGAATGACATATGCGGAGTTTCTGCTAACAGGAATGGTAGTGAGCCTGACATACCCAGCACTAGCCAAAACACGGCGACAATAATAAACCCACCGCGCAAGCGCACTTCCATTTTCACCTTGCGAACCGGAAACCACGTTACCAGCCCTATGGCGAGTGTCGCACCAAATGCACCAAGAAAAGGATAAACCGCACCATCTCCATACCACAGGCCGACTGCGGCAGGCGGCAGTGTAGTGAAGCTGAACACCATCAACAACAGCCCGACGATACGCTGAATAACAGAACGTTGCATGGTGGCTACAGAGGAAAGAAGGTCGTAATGCGCAGGTTATTGGGTTGAATTAAAATCATTATTTTACTTTCCCTTTCTTTTTTGTTTTTTCTCTGCCTTTTAACATTAAGCAAAAGGTTAAAGAAACGTGACTCCAACCTGAAACAAACGTTCTACATCAGGAATACGCTCTTTGTCCACGACAAATAAAATGACATGGTCATCTGCGTTGATTACGGTATCATGATGGGCAATGATAACTTTATCATCGCGCACGATAGCACCGATATTTGTGCCCACAGGTAATTTGATATCTTCTATGGCGCGCCCAACGACTTTGGATGATTTTTCATCGCCATGCGCCACTGCTTCAATGGCCTCCGCAGCACCCCGGCGCAGGGAATGCACGGCAGTGACGTCACCACGACGCACATGGGTTAATAAACTACCGATGGTGGCTTGTTGTGGTGAAATGGCAATATCAATAATGCCACTTTGCACCAAGTCAACATAAGCAGCGCGATTGATCAACGCCATCACTTTTTGCGCGCCGAGGCGTTTGGCCAACATTGCGGAAAGAATATTGGCTTCGTCATCGTTGGTGACTGCGCAGAATACATCGGTGTGTTCGATATTTTCATCCATCAATAATTCTTCGTCTGCGGCATCACCATGTAGCACTATGGTTTTTTCCAGATCAATAGAAATACGTTTCGCGCGTTCGGCATTATGATCAATCAATTTGACCTGATATTTATATTCCAGTGCTCTGGCAAGGCGTGTACCGATGTTGCCGCCCCCCGCGAGTATGACTCGTTTGACAGGACGATCCAGGCGTCGTAGCTCTTTCATCACTACTCGAATGTGGCGCTTTGCCGCAATGAAAAAGACTTCGTCATCTGCTTCGATCACGGTATCACCATCGGGTGCAATGGCATGACCGCGACGATAAATGGCCGCTACCCGCGTTTCGATACCTGGCATATGTTCGCGCAAAGTTTTTAATGCCTGACCGACCAAAGGCCCACCGTAATAAGCACGTACTGCGACCAGCTGTACTTTGCCATCAGCAAAATCCAGCACCTGCAATGCGCCTGGGTGCTCAATAAGCCGTTGTACATAATCGGTAACTAATTGCTCGGGGCTGATGAGTACATCTACAGGCAAAGCTTCTTGTGTAAACAATTGAGGATGGGATAAATAACCAACACTGCGCACGCGAGCAATTTTGGTGGGTGTGTGAAACAAGGTGTAGGCTACTTGGCAGGCGACCATGTTGATTTCATCGCTGTTGGTGACAGCCAAAATCATGTCGGCATCTTCAGCTCCGGCGCGAGCGAGCACTTCGGGATGGGCAGCTTCGCCTACCACGGTATTGATATCCAACCGGTCACGAAGAGCTTCGAGTTTGGTTTCGTCAATATCTACCACAGTAATGTCGCTTGCCTCGGTGGCAAGCACTTCTGCTACTGAGGTGCCTACCTGGCCTGCGCCCAATATTATAATTTTCATAAATTCCTAGTATATATTAGTCATGCGTGCTCAGCGGTTCGCTCGTCGCGTATCAACTCCCAGAGCACGCAGCTTTCGATAAAGGTTTGTTCGTTCCATACCTATTAGTTTGGCTACCTTACCTACACTGCCCCCTGTTTTTTGCAGGTGGTATTCAAGGTAGGCTTTTTCAAATTGCTCGCGCGCTTGGCGCAGGGGTAAGTCAAAATTTGCCGGATCCATACCGCCAAATGAAACTGTGCCTGCACTCAGTGCTGTCTCAACCTCGCTTAGTTCGATATCCGTTTCCAGTCCCAATACCAGCAAACGTCGCACTAAACCTTCCAGTTCGCGGATATTGCCCGGCCATTCATAGTGACGCAAGCGATTTTGTGCCGCCACGGTGAAATTGCGATAAGGTAGGGCTTCTTTATCCACTAACAAGTTAACGTAATATGCTAGCAGTTCGGTGACATCTTCCACATGTTCACGCAGGGCGGGTATATGTATTGGTACAACATTAAGTAGATGGTACAAATCTTCACGAAAACGACCAGCACGAATTTCCTGTTCCAAGTCATAGTGAGTGGCAGCGATAATATGTGTATCCAGAGTTAGGGGCTGACTGCCATTTATGCGCACCCATTTCCCCGTACTCAATACGGCAAACAGGCTATCCTGCATGTTGGCATCCAGTTCAGCAACATCATCCAGGAACAGTGTGCCGTTTTGCGCGTGTTCGAGAAAGCCAGGCTGAATATCTGTGCCATCCTCTTTTCCAAGCAATAGTACATCGCCTTGACCATCGTGGAATTGCCGAGTGTGGACATCGACAAACGGGCCATGTTGTCGTGCAGAGCGGGCATGGATATATTTGGCGCTGAACGTTTTTCCGCTGCCGGGTTCACCATAAAACAAAACTGTTCCCGAGTGATGCGCCAGTTTTTCCAGCTGCTCGCGCAGCAACTGAATTTGCACTGTTTTGCCTACTGGAGGTACAGGCTGTAATGGCAGCCGCTGTGGACAGTGTGGCATATTTTGTTTTGCTTCTGCCAGAGTGTGCTCAACAGTGTGTAGCAATTTAGCCAGTGACAACGGTTTTTCAATAAAGTCTTTGGCTCCAAGGCGTGTGGCTTCTACTGCCGTTTCCACATTACCGTGGCCGGACATCATGATTACTGGTGCGGTCATGGTCAGATCGTTGGAAAACTCTTTTAACAGGCTAATACCATCAATGCCGGGCATCCAGATGTCCAATAAAACCATATCAGGTATTTTTTGGCGCACCAAATTCCGGGCTGTTTCACCGTTTTCTGCAATGGCTACCGCATAACCTTCATCTTCCAAGATATCTTTTACGGAGGTACAAATATCCGGTTCATCGTCCACGACTAAAATATAAGGTTTCATTATTTTGATTTATCTTTATGCAAAGGCTTTATTAGCCGCTATTTTGCATTTGTTGTGTTTCTGTTCTTGGCGCTACGTCTATTTTTAATGCTGGTAAACGAATCACGATACGTGCGCCACCTTCCGTTCGGTTTTCTGCATATAGTATACCGTCATGTTCTTCGACAATACGTTTAACCACAGCCAAGCCTAAACCACTGCCTTTTGGTTTGCTGGTAACATAGGGATCGAACAGGTTTTCCAGCATGTCAGGTGGAATACCCGGGCCATTGTCTTCAAATTTTATTTCTATAAGATTTTCTGAAGCACGCTCTATTTTTTGCAAATAGATATCCACCCGGCCCTGCGACGTGTCAGGCATTGATTCAATGGCATTACGGATCAGGTTATGTAGCAGTTGACGAATACGGCCAACATCGGCTTCTACCACCATAGGCGCTGATTTTGTGGTGTGCATTTGTAGATTAATGTTCTTTTTTCCTCCTGCATACAGATCCAGCACTTCACCGATTAAGACCTCCAGCACCAATGGTAAGGGTTGCAGTTTTGGTGCGCGGGCATACTCAGAAAAAGCCTCCACCATGTCTTTCATGGATTGAACCTGCTGTACAATAGTGTGTGTGGAGCGATCAAGCACTTCCGCATCTTCAGGTGCCATTTTTCCGAGATATTTATGTCGCAGGCGTTCTGCGGAAAGTTGAATGGGGGTTAATGGGTTTTTGATTTCATGCGCCAAACGTCGTGCCACCTCACCCCAGGCGGCATCACGTTGCGCCTGAATCATTGCCGTCACATCATCAAACACCACCACAAATCCTGATGTCATACCTTTTATATTTGGTAGTCTTGCACCTTGGCACATCAGGGTTTTGTGTCGCCCAAAACCGGTTAATGCAATTTCCTCACGCCAGTCTTCGGCATCATTATCGATGTTTTTTGCAATGGCAGTGATAAATATTTTCAGCTCTGGTGCATCACGTTCAATTTGTGCCAATGTGTTACCGATGGCGGAATCCATATTCCGATCTAGGATGTGATTGGCTGCTGCATTGACGGCGCGCATACGTTGGTTTTTATCCAGGGTGATAACGCCGGATGAAAGTCGCCCTAATACTACGCGTAGATAATTTTGTTCGCGCTCAGCCCGATGCTGGCTTTTTTGTGCGTCCCGTTGAGCCTCAGAAACTTTGTTGGTCATATCCATAAAAGATTGTACTAATGCGCCGAGTTCATCTGTGCGTGTAATCGGCAGCTTTTTTTGATAATTGCCTGAGGCCACCGCGCGCGTGCCAATGGCCAGAATGCGTATTGGCGCAACCAAACGTCGGGCAAAAAAGAATGCTGCCCACACTGCTGACAATAAGGTGACTAATAACACCAGCGCCAAAGTAAAGCTAAAACTTTGTTTCAGTGGGTCGCGTAAATAGACCAGTTCTTTGTATTTGGTAATGGCTGATTGCACACCATCAGCGAGTGCGCTGACACGAGCGTCTATCGGGTACAGCATAAACAATACACGCGGGTCAACGACAACGCCTGAGGCATCTATTTGCACTGCGGTACGAATATGTAAGCCCAGGTTGTCGCTGGGGGCCAAGCCCACGTAATCATGTTTATCACGTATTTGCGACAGAATCGAACCATCGGGTTTTTGTGGGATAATCGTCATGGTATCGGCGCTTGATGAGGCAATTACTCTACCGCTTTGAAACAGTAGAGTAAGTTCACTGGCACCACTTTCGTTACGTAACTCATTCAGCCGAAACATGACAATCGCGTTTGGTGTTTCTCTGAGTTCGGCGGCAATGGCTCGTGTTTGTTTAAGTCGGTCGCGCATACGCATATCTAGTGATGAGCGGCTCAGCTCCAATGAATCTTCCATCGCCCGCTCAATGCGCACATCAAACCAACTGTCGATGCCTTTTTGCAGAAAACCTAGTGAAAAATAGAAAACAATGGAGACGGGTACCAATGCCATAACTACAAATATGACTACCAATCGTACAGTTAGTCGTGAGCCGGTGGCGGCACGTCGGTATTGGCGAACCAAGCGTACGACATCGATGCCGATCAAACCCACCAATACGATCAGCCCCAGTACGTTGACCAGCACTAGTATCACATGCATGCGCCCGAATTGGCCGGAGTTTTCTGTTGCCGCAGTCAATAACCATAATGACCCAAGCATGAAAACAGCCATGATAATGACCGGTACCACGCTGACTGACATGCGGCGCAGCCATACCAGTAGCTTATTCATAACGAATAGTCTGTTGTGCAGAATAGATAATTCTGGATTCAGAAAATACGGCTACCTCTATCGGCGGTGTAACTGTAAACCTCAGGGTAATTATAAATCCCATGAGTACCATCCGCTGTTTAACCACCACTCGCTGGAAATATAGGCTTTGAGTTGCATGGGCACAGGCAGGCTACCTAAGTCCAGCCGGGAGCGGGCGCGTACTTTGTAGTGTTTTTCTGCCTGTAATAAATGTGCGTCCAAAATAGGTAACTGCTTAATTTTTCCTAGGGCGTCCAGGGTTGCGTTTAAGGTGGAGTAAACAAATTGTGAACCACTGTTAATATTACGTAATAAATATTGGTCAGCGAGAGTGTGATATTGGATTTCGTAATGCTGCTCTAGATGCGCCAGCACGTCGTCCCATAGATAACGGTTGGGGGTGTAAACTTCGATATCTAGAACGATAGTGAGCGTGACGCCGTTTTCCAGTGCAGTTAGCGCCTGCGGTGTGAGTTTTAACTCCAAATTTGCATCCAGGCGGTAAATGTCGCCCACCAGCTCTGTTTTTGCATCATGTACGGTAAACAGCGGGCTGGCTGCTTTTGCCGTTAGCGCAAGGCTGCTAATAACAAGCAATACGGCCAGTAAGCCGCAATGTTTGCTATTAGTGTTTATGCTGTTTTTTCCAAACATGCGTAATAAAACCCGTCCATGCCGCTGTTTCCTGTCAATACTTGTTGTCCTGCCATGGTGGACTCCCCCCATTGTGCTTTTATTGTCTTGAGCTGTGCGTCCGTCTGTCTGCTCACAAAAGCGGCTATTTGTTCGACGTTTTCTTCGGGCAATACTGAGCACGTCGAGTACACCAGCATACCGCCGGGCTTGAGCAAGGGCCAGATGGCATCCAGTATTTGTGCCTGTAATGCCACCAGTTTTTTGATATCTGATTCACGGCGTAATAATTTGATATCGGGGTGACGACGGATTACTCCGGTCGCGGAACAGGGTGCATCCAATAGAATACGGTCAAATGGCTGACCATCCCACCATTCTTTTGGCATGCTGGCGTCGCCCACAATGCACAGGGCGGTTTTCCCTAATCGTTTCAGGTTTTCTTCCACTCGTTGCAGGCGGATGGCATCCACATCCACAGCCACCATTGTCACCTCGGCTAGCTCCAACATATGTGCGGTTTTACCACCAGGTGCTGCGCATACATCAAGCACGCGCTGTCCTGCTTCCAGAGCCATCAAGCAGGCTGCCTGTTGTGCCGCTTCATCCTGTACTGACAGCCAGCCCTCAGCAAAGCCCGGTAGTATGCTTACATCCTGCGGGTGAGCGAGTCGAATGGTACTTGTTGTCAGCTCGCTATGGCTGGCAGCAATATTATTTTGTTCCAATAGTTGTAAGTAATCGTTCACACTGGTTTTTGCCGTGTTAATACGCAAACACATTGGTGGCCGCTGATTATTGGCCGTCAGCATTGCCTGCCAGTTCATGGGCCATGCCTCTCGCAGTGCATTAATTAACCATTGTGGGTGCGACCAACGGCCTTCTTCTGTTGCATCTGCCTGTGCTAATAATGTTTTTTGGCGACGTTGAAAATTACGTAATACACCATTTACCATGCCTCTTGCCCAGACTTTTTTTAAGGTCGCCGTGGCCTCCACGGTTTCTGATACAGCGGCATGATCCGGTACTCGCATGGAGATTAATTGATATAAGCCTAGCAACAATAGCGCCTGCACATCGGCATCTTTTTCTTTCAATGGTTTTTTTAACAGGCTGGCAATCATTGTTGAGAGGCGATGATATTCGCGCAGCACGCCGTAACACATCTCCTGGATCAATGCATGATCATCACTTGCCGCAGGAGGCACGGTCTCCATTGCGCGGGACAGGGAGCGCCCATCGCGGGTGACTTGGCTAAGAATGCGCGCAGCTGTGGCGCGTGGGTTTTGCTTTGGCAAAGCCATTAGTGGCGCAAACCTAGTTTACAGAAATTATTCAAATTGAGTACCTAACAGGTTGTGAGCATTGAGAAACTGTTTAGCATCCAATGCTTTGCCTCCGGGTAGCTGTAGCTGGAGGATGCGTAATACGCCATTGCCGGTAGCCACGTCGATACCCTCATGAGATTCTGTTAACACGGTGCCTGGTGTTGCATCAGTGCTTGTGTCCACAGCTTCGGCAAACCAAATGCGCAGATTTTTATCGTCAACACGGGTGAAGGCTACTGGCCAGGGGTTAAAGGCGCGTACAGTGCGTGATAATGTTTGAGCTGGTTGCGTCCAGTCAATTTTTGCTTCAATTTTTTGCAGTTTTTTGGCGTAATTGGCATCAACGTCGTTTTGTTTTTCCGGCACAGCGACACCATTGGCCAGCAATTTCAGGGTATCGCATAATGCCGTTGCTCCCAAGGTGGCCAGTTTGTCGTGTAGAGTTTTGGCTGTGTCAGCGCTTTCGATGGGACACGCTACTTTGTGTAGCATATCACCGGTATCTAGCCCCGCATCCATTTGCATGATGGTGATGCCGGTTTGTTGGTCACCTGCCAAAATCGCTCGCTGAATGGGAGCAGCCCCACGCCAGCGTGGTAGCAATGAAGCGTGTATATTGATGCAGCCTAGGCGTGGTGCGAGCAATACCGGTTCGGGCAGAATCAGTCCATAAGCCGCGACCACTAGGACATCGGCCTGCCAGTCGGCCAGCACCTGCTGAATCTGTTTATCACGCAGACTTGCTGGCTGTAATACGGGTAAATTATGTTCCTGTGCCAGCATTTTCACTGGGCTGGCGGTGAGTTTTCGACCGCGACCGGCGGGACGATCCGGCTGGGTGTACACTGCCAGTACTTCATGTTCAGAATTCAGCAGTGCTTGCAAACTGCTGGCCGCGAATGCCGGAGTGCCTGCAAAGATGATTTTCAGTGCTTGGGTCATGGCACTTCCTTATAAAAATGGTTGTTTTTGAATGGTGTGAGCGATGATCACATTGTGTGTTGACGTATTTTTTCCATTTTTTTACGAATACGATTACGTTTCATTTCGGATAGATAATCCACAAACAGTTTGCCATCCAGGTGATCCATTTCATGCTGGATACACACTGAGAGTAAGCCATCCACTGTCAGCTCCTGTTTATTTCCACCCTGATCCAGGTAATGCACCGTGATATTTTTTGCCCGCGAGACGGGCTCATAAATGCCTGGCACAGACAGGCAGCCTTCGTCTATTTTTTCACTGCCATCGTGCGCAATAATCTCTGGATTGATGAAACACTTCGGGTCGCTTTTATTTTCCGAGATGTCGATAACGATCACCCGCTTCAGTATGTCCACCTGTATCGCTGCCAAGCCAATGCCCGGTGCGCTGTACATCGTTTCAAACATGTCATCCACCAATGTGCGGATATTGTCATCCACTAGCACCACTGGTGCGGCTTTTTGGCGTAATCTGGGGTCGGGGAATTGTAAAATAGTGAGTATGGACATGTGAATTCAGTCAAATTTTGGGCAACAGACGAAAGATATGATGATCGCTGCCGACATTATACCCAAAGCAACCGGGGTTTAGGTGAATAGTGTGCGGCTTGTTTATTTAATGGCGCATAATAAGGCCTAAATTTCGGTTGCTTTGGGTTATATACTCGTGGCGTTTGGGATTTAGGCACCAATGTGCGTCATATTTACTTCATGGCGAGGCGAAATGACAAGTGATAGTCGTTCTATTGCGAGGACAACAACGCAGTCATGAGATAAAGAGGGCGTGCAGTGGCACCTAGCATCCCAAACGCCACGAGTATATGTCCGGCAAAGCCACGTAACGTCAGCAATGCTGCTCAAAAACACGTAAAAATGATACATTCAAATTCAGGGTAGCGTTTACGCCTATCCCGTTAATTCTAAAATGCTTCACTGGAGTCTGGAATATGATTCGTCTACACTCGGGCAAATTGATAAACAGAGGGATCATCGTGTTGATGAAAGTATTATCGGTTAAAAAAAACCTACACCTTAAAAATTTTTTGCGTCTGATCATTCTTGGCCTGGCTATTGCCGGCTGCAATGCAGCGCTGGCGGACACTATCAAACTCAAAGCTGATCACCCGGATAAATATACGGTGGTGAAAGGTGACACCCTTTGGGATATCTCTGCGCACTTTTTACAAAGTCCGTGGAAATGGCCCGAAGTATGGAGTTACAACCCGCAAATCGAAAATCCGCACCTTATTTACCCTGGTGATGTGGTGTATCTCGAATATGACGCTCAGGGCAGGCCGATTTTGCGCGTCAGCCGTGGTCAGGCAACGGTGAAAATGTCGCCACAGGTGCGTGCCACTCGTGTTGACACTCCTATTGCCAGTATCCCTCTCAACGCCATCGAACAATTTTTGGGCGAACCCCGCGTGCTCAGCCAGCGCGAAATCGATAATGCGGGTTATGTGCTTTCCGGCAAGGATGCACGTTTGATGTCCGGTTCTGGTGACCGCATCTATGCGCGTGGCCTGATTCCCGGTGAAGACCCTAATTCCACTTATGCCGTACTGCGCATTGGTAAAGCCTATCGCAACCCTGGTGCCAAGCCCGGAGATATTCTTGGCTACGAAGCGTTGCATGTTGCTGATGCCAAGGTAGAGGATTTTGGTGACCCATCCACATTGCGCGTTAAAGACTCCACTCGTGAAACTCTGGTAGGGGATCGTCTGATTCCGAAGAAAGCCTCGGGACTTGATCAGGCATTCATTCCTAAACCACCCGAAATTCCAATGGAAGGCCAGATTATCGCGGTCATTGATGGCGTTTCCCGTGTTGGGCAATTTCAGACCGTAGTGCTGAACCAGGGTGAACAAGATGGTCTGGAAACCGGCCATGTGCTGGCGGTATACCGGGCCGGTAAGGTCGTGCGTGATTACAATGCAAAAAAACGCGGAGAAGAAGTGACTTTACCCGATCAGCGTGCCGGTATTATATTGGTGTATCGCACTTTTGATCGCGTTAGTTATGCATTGGTCATGGAAGCTGAGCGTGACATGGCAGTGTATGATTACGTGCGAAACCCGTAACACTTTTCATTAGCAAATTCGGCACATGGTCCAGGGAGGGGCCGCACTTTGGATATATCACACCGATCTTCGCGGCCTCCTGACGCTACGCCATTTCCTACGCCACCTATGGCTTTCCAACCTGTATTGCCTCTGGCTGTCCCGGATGTTGATACCTTGCGCCATTGGCTTGCTCTGCTCCATGCTCCAGGAGTTGGAGCGATTCGTTTTTTGCGCATCCTCGAACATGAACCTGAATTACCCCGGTTTTTTATGGATCGTGGAGCCTCCTGCGCCGAGCTGAATATTCCGTCCAAGCTGCGTCGTTATCTGGCAAGTCCCAATTGGCAGGCGGTGGATGCCGCATTGGCCTGGGCTGAAGATGCACATTGTTATATCGTAAGCTTGGCTGACCCCCGCTATCCTGCGTTGTTAAAGGAAATCCCTGACCCACCGCCCATTCTTTTTGTGCGGGGCGATGTGAGTCTCCTTACCCAGCCCCAGTTGGCTATGGTCGGTAGCCGTAACCCCAGCGCCAGCGGCTCCCAACTTGCCCATGATTTTGCGCTTTCGCTCAGTCGTCATGGCCTGACAATCACCAGTGGTCTGGCTCTGGGTATTGATGCTGCAAGCCACCAGGGTGCGCTGAATGCTGATGAGAAGACCATTGCCGTGGCGGGCACCGGGCTGGATCGTATTTATCCCGCCCGCCACCGGGAACTGGGGCACCAAATTGCTGAACGGGGCGCGTTGGTCAGTGAATTCCCGCCGGGCACTCCTCCCATCGCCAGTAATTTTCCACGGCGTAACCGTGTTATCAGCGGACTCAGTCTGGGCACTTTGGTGATTGAAGCAGCACTCAAAAGTGGTTCACTGATTACCGCACGGCTTGCCGCCGAACAAGGTCGTGAGGTGTTTGCTATTCCTGGCTCGGTTCACAATCCACTGGCTAGGGGATGTCATAAACTTATCCAGCAAGGAGCCAAACTTACTATGGAAATCAGTGACATCCTCGAAGAACTTGCACCATTGGCTACCTTCGTTTCTGAGCATGAACGCCCAGTTGCAAATGCCGTACCTGCTAATAATTCTGCATTTCCTGACCATCCGTTTCTTGAAAAAATGGGATTCGAACCCATATCTGTCGATGGGCTGGTAGAGCGTAGCGGATTGACGGCAGAGGTCGTTTCCTCCATGCTGTTGACGCTGGAAATACAGGGGATTGTGGCTTCAGCTGGCGGCTTATATAGCCGGATAAATTGAGCGGGATTTTTAGCCCAAACAGCTGTCATAGCCGTTAGGATGCGCCTCATTAATAAGACCTGCGGTTTTGTGCCTGAAAAACGTCAGGCAATGCGGCCTTATTAATTGAAAATGTCCCCTGATACAAACTCATTTGCATTGTGAAAACACGACAATAAGTAGGTACCCATGAAAGAAGACGTACTCGACGTACTCATGTATCTCTTCGAGAACTATATGGATGACGATATCGCCATGGAGGCGGATTCCGAGATCCTCAAAACCCAGCTTCGTGAAGCAGGTTTTCTCAGCACTGAAATCAACAAAGCTTTTACTTGGCTGGAAGATTTATCGGTATTGCAAGAAGGTGCCGAAACACACCCTTCGCACGGGGGGTGTTCCATACGTATTTTCAGCTCGACAGAAGAAAAAAAGCTGGACGTGGAATGTCGAGGCTTTTTGATGTTTCTGGAACAAATGGGTGTGTTGAACGGTGCCAGCCGTGAATTGGTTATTGATCGCATTATGGCGTTGGAATCATTGGAAATTGATCTTGATCAGGTCAAGTGGGTAGTGCTGATGGTGCTATTCAATCAGCCTGGGCTGGAAGAAGCATTCACCTGGATGGAAAATATGGTGATGGAAGAATTCCAGCAACCCCTACATTAGAGGTTCGATTTAATGACGTGCCTTTTTAATCTCTCTGGGTTGAATTCCCCGCAGCTTGCTGCGTAGGCTTTTTGTTCAAATGCTTAAACATTTGAACTGGCAATGTAATACCCCGCTTCGCGTAGTGAGATAGCTTGCTGCAGGGTAGTTTATTCCGCCCTCTTTTCTGGTTTTCTGCGCTTTTTATCTCTGATCTGCGCTGTAATTTGTGCCGTTAGAGACACTGATACAAACCGGGCGTTCAGCAGCAACAAACGACGTGTTTGTGGCTGTCAATCAGCCACCATCAATCAGCCACCAGCTGAACCACAGCCGCCACAGGAACCGGATCCGCCCGTGGCTGCAAAGGCATTTTTGAATACGAAGCTGGCTCCCATGCCTTGTTGTACAAAATCAATTTCCACGCCGTTGAGGAAGCCCAAAGCCACGGCGTCCACATATAAAGTGAGGCCGTCCTGTTCGAGAATGGCATCGTGTGTGCTAGGTGCCTCGGAAAAAGTCATGCCGTAGGTCATGCCGCCACAGCCGCCGCCGGAAACAAAGATACGTACACCGTTGATGTCTTCTTCGCTCTTTAGTAAATCCACAAGTTTTTCATGAGCTGCGGGCATGACGGTAATTTCGTTGCTAATAGTGGTTTTGTATTCGGGTAATGCGCTCATAGTATGCTCCGATAGTTTGTCACTCGGCCCCGTGAGGGGCAATAGTGTCATTTTAGCACTCCCAATGGCGAAGAAATACGCTTATTTTACGGGGTTTTATAGGTGAATTTGATGTTGTAGGAATATAAGGTTCGGCTTTGGTGAGGTCGAGGGCAACAATTGCGCGGTTTTGTGTTCAGAGTATTAAGGTAGGCCGCAAAGGGGAGTCACAACAGCACATGAAACGGGGCCGTGTATTCCACTTTTTATCTGTGGTACCGACGTTCGTAGCTGATCTAGCGGATTAATTTAGGCTGAAGGAGAGAGGAAAGTGAAAGTCGTGTTGCGAAACAACGTGATTTCTACACGTAATCTGTCCCGTGCGCTGATGGTTGCGGTGTTGTTGGTTGCCGGCTCGGCATTGGCTAACGAGCTGGATGAGTATGACTCCGCTTATTTGTCGATGCACAGTGATGACCCTGTGGCATGGCATGTGTGGTCAGCAGAAGTGTTGGCACGCGCGAAAAAACAAAACAAGTTGCTGTTTATCTCTGTCGGATATTTTGCCTGCCATTGGTGCCATGTGATGCAGCGTGAAACGTATCGTGATCTACAGACGGCTAAATTACTTAATGAGCATTTTATTTCTGTGAAGGTGGATCGGGAGCTTAATCCGGCGCTAGATGCTTATCTTATTGACTTTGTACGGCGCACGCGTGGTATCGCTGGTTGGCCGCTGAATGTGTTTCTCACTCCGGAAGGACATCCTTTGGTTGGTATGACATATTTACCAAAAGACCGTTTTTTGACGCTGCTCATTGGTCTACAACAACAATGGCAACAAACCCCGGTATTTCTTGCGCAGACCGCTGCTAAGGCCGCAGTGGCGACAAAAGGAAAACCGGTAGAGCCTGATTCGGCGCTCAAGCCTGGTGATGGCCAGCGTTACGAAGCAGTGTTGGTGCAACAGGCGTTGCAACGGGGTGACGAAATGGATGGTGGTTTCGGTGAACAAGGCAAATTTCCTATGGCTCCCCAGCTCGCTGCATTACTCAATGCTTATAAACATAATGCCATGCCGTCATTAAAAAACTTTTTAACCTTGACGCTCGACCGTATGGCCACGCAAGGAATGCGCGATCATTTGGGGGGCGGGTTTTATCGTTACACTATAGATCCTGATTGGCAGACACCGCACTTTGAAAAAATGCTGTATGACAATGCGTTGCTGTCCAGTGTGTATTTGCGTGCGGCCACAATATTTAAACGGGCAGATTATGAAGCCATTGCGCGTGATACTCTCGATTTTATGCTAGATAACATGCGCATATCACAAGGTGCATTGGTCGCCAGCTTTTCTGCTGTGGACGCCAATAACATAGAAGGTGGTTATTATTTGTGGGAAAACGAAAAATTATTGGAAATTTTAACGCGCGAAGAATACCGTTTGATAAAAATGCTGTGGGGGTTGGAGGGGATTCCGGATTTTGCCGAAGGGCATTTACCGCGTGTGCAGATGTCGCTGAATGAAGTTGCAAATCAGCTGAAAATAAACCGGGCCTTGGCACAAAAACTTTATGAAGCAGCGCGTGAAAAGCTATTAAATGCGCGCGCCCGCCGTAACTTGCCTGTGGATGATAAGCGGTTGACCGCCTGGAATGGCTTGGTGTTGACTGCGCTGGTTGAAGCCGCAAGTTTGCCGGGCGGTGAAAAGTATCGGGATGCGGCACAAGGTGTGCGTGATTACTTGCTCAGTACGTTGTGGGATGGCCAGCGCCTGTTGCGCGCCAAAGGGAGGCGCGGAGAGCTGGGCTACGCAGGTTTGGAAGATTATGCTTTTGCGGCACAGGGTTTATTGGTGTGGGCAGAGCTTACCGGTAGTCATGACGACTTCCAGATGGTTGCCCGCTGGGTGGATGATGCTTGGCGACGTTTTCACAGTGATGCAGGCTGGGTGCTGTCGGATCAAACATTGTTGCCCAGCGGTTTTGGCGTGGCAATTCTGGATGAAAGTCCGCTACCTTCGCCATCGAGCACCTTGTTGAAAGTTTCATTGGCCATAGCACAACATCGGAGTGATAAAGTGTTGATGGCGCGAGCAAAACAAGCATTGGAGGCCGGACACACGCAGTTGCAGCAAACGGCGTTTGACTATCCTTCACAAGTGACATTGCTTGCCGAGCAGTTTTAATTTTTCCCTTTATTTAATCTCTACATGTGATTGTGCTTGTAGAGTGCAGGCACTTGCAGAATTTAGGTTTTTACACAAACAGGTATGGCCTTTGCCAAGCAAATACCGGTCACACTGACATCTGCTTGATAGGCAATCGCTTCGACACCTTTTTTCATCGCCTCACGTAGCGTTTGGGTATAAATCGCATCAATCGTCTCTGCCGGACGAAACTCACGACAGTCATTTCTTTGTACACAATAAAAAATTACCGCGCGTGCACCGTGTTCAACAACACGGGCTAATTCTCGTAAGTGCTTTGCTCCACGCACTGTTTTTGCATCGGGAAATAATGCCACACCTTGCTCAGCTAGGGTGACATTTTTTACTTCAACATAACAGGGTGTAGCAGTTTCAGTGGCTTCCAGTAACAAGTCAATGCGACTGCGTTCTTCTCCATACGGGACTTCATGGCGGATATGGGTATAGCCTTTTAATTCGGGCACCTGGCCCGCAGCAATGGCTTCGCTTACCAGCTGATTACTAAGCAAGGTATTAATGCCGCACAGCACGCCTGGGGCCACTTCCACAATTTCCCAGTTATGGGGGTATTTGCGTTTGGGGTTGTCGGAAACACTTAGCCACACGCTGCTGCCGGGTTCGCTGCAACCACTCATAGCACCTGTATTGGCAGTGTGTGCAGTAATGATTTCACCGCTGTCCAGCTCAACATCTGCCAGAAAACGCTTATATCGCCGGAGCAAACGTCCGGCGAGTAAGGGGTGGGAAAATTGCAAAGGTTAAAAACAGAAAAACTATTTCGCCATGGATAACAACAATTCATTCATGCGCCGCACAAAAACGGCTGGGTCATCAAGTTGTCCGCCTTCAGCCAATAAGGCTTGATCAAATAACACTTTGCTGAGTTCGGTAAACTGTCCCTCATCTGTTTCATCTTTTAATTTTTGCACCAAAGGGTGTTCAGGGTTGATTTCAAAAACTGGCTTGCTGCTTGGCATGTTCTGCCCTGCAGATTTAAGAATGCGTTCTAGATTGGCGCTCATATCATTTTCACCGGTAACCAAACAGGCTGGTGATGAGGTCAGGCGGTGAGTCACTCGCACTTCGCTCACTTCATCGGCTAACGCAGTTTTAATACGTTCAACGATTTCGGTGAATGCTTTGCTGGTCTCTTCCTGCGCAGCTTTTTCTTTTTCATCTTCCAGATCGCCAAGATTCAATTCACCCTGAGCCACTGACTTCAATGGTTTGTCATCAAACTCGGTCAATGAACTGATCATCCATTCGTCTACACGATCTGCCAGTAATAATACTTCGATGCCCTTATTGCGGAAAATTTCCAGGTGCGGGCTGTTTTTTGCTGCTGCGAAGCTTTCTGCGGTCACATAATAAATTTCCTTTTGCCCCTCTTTCATGCGGCTTGCATAATCTTGCAAGGAAACATCTTGGGTTTCGCTGTCGTTAAACGTGCTGGAGAAGCGTAATAACTTGGCAATGCGCTCTTTATTGGTAAAGTCCTCTCCCGGCCCTTCCTTGATGACGCGCCCAAACTCCTTCCAAAATGAGGCATATTTTTCGGCATCATTTTTCGCCATATTTTCCAGCAGGCCGAGCACTTTTTTCACTGAGCCTGCACGAATGGTATCAATGGCCTTGTTGTGCTGAAGAATTTCCCGAGATACGTTTAATGGCAAATCTGCAGAATCAATAATACCGCGTACAAAACGCAGGTAATTTGGCATTAGTTGATCAGCATCGTCCATAATAAATACGCGACGTACATAGAGCTTTATGCCGTGACGTGGTTCTCTATCCCACAAATCAAACGGTGCCCGCGCTGGAATGTACAGCAATGAGGTATATTCATAGTTTCCCTCTACCCGGTTATGCGTGCGTGCCAGGGGAGCTTCAAAATCGTGGGCAACGTGTTTGTAAAATTCGTCGTATTCTTCATCGCTGATATCGCTTTTGGCGCGCGCCCATAACGCTGATGCGCGATTAACCACTTCCAGCTCCGGCTCGGCAGGTTTATCTTTTTCATCGCCGAAGTGTTCTTTCAACATCATAATAGGCAGCGTAATGTGGTCAGAATATTTACCGATGATGTTACGCAGGCGCATACCATCTAGAAATTCATCTTCATTTTCACGCAGATGTAGTTGTACTACAGTGCCATGGGTGTCCATTTCCACGGTTTCCAAGCTGTACTCACCTTCGCCAGCTGACTCCCAGCGTACACCATGCTCAATTCCCAGCCCGGCACGGCGGGTGGTTAAGGTCACCTTATCGGCAACGATAAACGAAGAATAAAAGCCGACACCGAACTGGCCAATTAAATTTGCATCTTTTGCTTGGTCGCCCGTTAGGGATTCAAAAAATTTGGCTGTGCCGGACTTGGCAATGGTACCGATGTGTTCAATCACTTCCTGGCGTGACATACCGATGCCGTTGTCGCTGATGGTGATGGTGCGGGCTTCTTGATCAAACGCGACGTGAATTTTGAAATCCGCATCACCTTCAAATAAAGCATCATCAGACAGGCCTTCAAACCGTAGTTTGTCCGCAGCATCTGAGGCATTCGAAATCAGCTCACGCAGAAAAATTTCTTTATTGCTATAAAGCGAGTGAATCATGAGGTGCAGCAATTGCTTTACCTCGGTCTGGAAGCCCAGGGTTTCTTTATGTGCTTTAACCGCCATCTTTTTTACTCCTTGCACTATCTTGTTTGTGTTGTATCAATCACAGAAATTCAGGGGGCATATTACCCTAAATCAATCCGCCAAACCCACTGTGGGTATAAAGCTGCTCTCGCTATACTTTAGCGGGTTAATTTAGGATTGAAAAACCATTTTTTGATTGCTGGAAACAGAGGAGTGGTACCACATCTTGTTGAGAACAAGGACATTTATCCTCGCGCACCAATCATTTTATATTGTTGGGTCAGTCGTTTGTCAGTTCTCATGGCTAGGCGCGCCTCGCAGGGGTGCGACTTCCTTCGCAAGCAGCGCTGATCCGGCAATATAAAATGGCTGCTATGTTGGCAAGTACTAACTTAAAGGTGCGTGAGGCGAGCGGCTACTGTCGGCTGGCAACCTTGGCTTTGAGCAGGAAATGCCGAAAGTCTTGCGTTTGCTGGTCATCTTCGGGACAAAAAACTAATGCTGCACCATCGGGTGCGGTGCGCACCACTTTGGCGGCGATGCGGTAGTATGTTGAATCAGCTTGCGTGTGGATGTGAAATACCAGTTCAATATCCGTTTTGCTGATGATGGGCATTTCTTCTGATGGCAGAAAAACGCCACTCAGGCCGATATTGCCCGTGCGGCAGCGAAACATGCCTTTCACATACTGCTCACGGAAATGTACTTCCGTGTCCAGCTCCAGCGTGTGCCGGTGATTTTGGCGTTTGTCGGCCATCTTTTTTGTCGAATACGCTGTTGTTGTGTTTTGTATTTTATCGTTGTTCTCGCTGCTCATTTCCATATAAGCCCACCCCGCATTTCAACAGAGGCCAACATCCTAACCAGCTTTTTGAATAAATACTAGGCCGTGCGCGATCAAAATAGCTTTGATGCTGGATTATAGCAGGTGAGCCTGAATTCCGCAGTTGACTGCTTAGGAGCGCATTAACATTTTGATAAATATTATGTTTTATGGTTTTGAGGGAATCGCCTGTTGAAATTAAGTCAGTATGCTTGGTAATAACACGTTGCCTTTTGCAGCTGGCCGTGTTGCGAGTCGTCGAAAATAGGCAGGCTATTACTTCTCTACTTTTCATCGCGCGTTGGTTAGACATAAAATCCACTGTGCTATACAGGTCATAGCGACTTACCCCAACAAGTAAACCCGACAGAAACTCAAAATATAATATTTGCAATGTGTTATTACACTCTACTAAGCAGTCAATTGCGGAATTTAGGATTTAAGTGTTCTCGCTACAATACAATTGTTAATGTAGGCTGAAAAAAGAGGTAAACGTTTTTTTGTTTCACGTTACTTAATGCCATACTATTTACAAGCTTTTAAATTCTTTAAATGCTACACGCCCGCTGGCAGGCATTTTTTATCAAATCAGGACATTCTTTAGATTACTACTGCATGGTTCTGATTAGTTTTATGTTTTCAGGGTTTATATGTGCTTGTTTCAGCAGTATTGACGGCCTAACCGCAATTATGCTTAAATGAAACCGATGTTTGATCAGCAGCAGGCGTGACATGGATTGTAAAATGGATACGCTGAAATAATGAAAGGAGTCCTGCCATGACCAAGAAGTTTTTTTTTCTGATTACCACAATTTTTTTTATCACGTTTAATCTCACCGCAACGGCTAAAGAATTTACAGCAGAAGGCACTGTAAATGCTGTTAAGTCCTCATCGCAAAAACTGACGATATCTCATGGTCCGATTAAAGGTCTTATGGGCGCAATGAAAATGGATTTTAAAGTGGCAGATCCCGCAATGCTGGGTGATGTCGGTATCGGCAGCAAAATCAAATTTACACTGACAGAAGACAGTAAAGGCACTTTGACGATAACAGACCTGGAAATAACAGAGGTTTTATCGGAAAACGATATCAGCAATTAAATCTAGAATTCAGGGAAGAATTCGAACCAATACAAAACATTTTTTATTCAAGAACAAAGGTGTGCTGATGTCTATTCTTATTAAAAAAATTGCTTATTGTTTTACCCTTTTGATTTTCTTCCCCTTTTCTGGTTTTTTGCATGCAGAGGAAATGGATCATAGCCAGCATGGTGATGGTCACGATATGTCGGAACATAGCGGTCATGATACTGCGGCATCGACAATGCATATTCACCATGAACACGGTGCTGGTGGTTTCATGTTTGAATACAAGTTTATGCGTATGGAGATGAAAGGGCTGTTAAATGGTACAGATAACGTAAGTAGTGAAAGTATTTCAGCTGCACGTATGGGCGTAGTCGGCCCAGCTCCTGGAGCTGACTATAGAATGGCACCAACAAAAATGACCATGGACATGCACATGCTTATGGCAATGTACGGTATTGATGACAAAATCAGTATTATGGGTATGGTGCATTACCTGAATAATGAAATGGATATGGTCATGCACATGCAAATGCCCAGTGGTATGCCGATGGGGGATATGTACGGTTCAATGGATACTAGTGGGATAGGGGACACACGCATTGATGTGATGTATCAGGTGAGTAACGAGTTAACGACAAGTCTTGGCTGGAGTATTCCAACTGGCAGTATTGATGAAAAGTTTAGCATGGTGATGAATGGTACCAACGTTAATACAGGGAACGCGATGTCTGCTGGGGGCAATGCTGGGCCAATGCAGGCACCTTATTCAATGCAGCTGGGTTCGGGCACGTATGACTTGGTTCCTGCGGTAACCTACAATAAGAGCCTGGGGGTGTGGAATGTCGGAGGGCAAGCGACCTACATATTCCGTGTGGGTGAAAACGACAATGACTATACACTGGGTGACCAATTTGAGGTGACTGCCTGGGGAACGTATTCGGTCAACCCTGAGCTTACATTATCTAGCAGGCTAAATATTTTGGATTGGGGTAAAATTGAAGGGCAGGATCCCAACATCAATTCAATGATGTCGCCAGCCTCTGATCCCAATGCAAGTGGTGGAACGCGAGTCGATTTGTTATTTGGTCTGGGTGGTCACATCAGTAAATACCATATGTTGAGCGCTGAAATCGGTTTTCCTGTTTATCAGGATCTGAATGGCCCGCAATTGGAGACGGATATGCTGTATGGTCTTAGTTATCAGTACATCTATAGCAAGTAATGTGGCGTAGTGTGTAGGCATCGATCCAATTGCTCAGTTTGGCTATCAGATGCGGGAATGATTTGGTTACCTTTGACGTGATTGTGAGTTTTGTCCGGAAACAAAAAAAGCCGGGAGTTTTTAATCGTAAATGAGCGCTTTTGAAGCAGTAGTCAAAAAAATCAAAGGTAAGCTGGGTAGTAATATATTGGCAGCGTAAAACGGCGACGGATTGAGCAAGTGCCGTTTTGCATGGCATGGAAGGTTACTCTGTTGTTTTTATTCGATAAATATCGACGTTTTGTTTTTTGTTTATTTCTGCTACATGCTGGCGGAACGTCTGCTGTGGAAAAAACCCCCCTGTTCTGGGAGAGTGAGTCAGGAAATGATTCGGAGGTCACACTTGCTGTCGGTACTGTATTGCCCGGAGATATTCAGTTTGATAATCCGCTGACTTTACAGGAAGCGGAAACCCTGGCACTGAAAAATGACCTGTTAACCCAAAAGCTTAATTTGGAGTCTATCGTACTAAAGGAGAAAGGAGCCGCAACAAGTAGCTTGCCAGACCCGAAATTAAAGTTAGGCATCATAAATGTTCCCACAGATACGTTAGAGCTGGATCAGGAAGCAATGACTCAACAAGTCATTGGCATACAGCAAGTGTTTCCGCCATACGGTCTTTTGGGGTCACAGGAAAAACAAATGAACCTGATGGGGACAGCTAAAAGCCATGAAGCTATAAATCAAGAGCAAGAAGTACTACGCAATGTTCGACAGGCTTGGTTGAATGTCTATTTGCAATATCATACGGGCAACATCATTAAAAAAACAGGGGAATTGTTTGCGCAGTTGGTGAAAATAACAAAATCCCAGTACCGCTCCGGGCGGGGTAACCAGCAGAATGTTGTTCGCGCACAGCTTGAGCGAAGCTTACTTAAAGATAGAGCTATCAGTATTGAAGCCATGAAAGAACGTGCGTTAGCGGAATTAGGAAAATGGGTAGGCACTGCACAATTTAACCGACCATTGTCACTGAACTCTCTGTTGATTCCAGAACTTGCTGAACGCAATGCCTTGGTTTCATCTCTCGAAAAACACCCGTCATTACAAGCGTCTATTGCTGCTACAAATGCTGCCAAGGCAGGGGTTGATGTTGCCAAATCGCGTTACTATCCACGCTGGATGGTAGATTTAAGCTTTGGTAAGCGAAACACAACCCCCGCTGGTGACCAGCGGGCAGACCTTATGTCACTAATGTTTATTGTTGATATACCCTTATTTACATCAAACCGACAGGATAAATGGGTGGTGGCCAGTGAAAAAGAATATAATGCTACCCAATATTCCGTAGCAGAACAGAAAAAAAACTTACAACGTATGCTGGATGCTGAATATTCAAATTGGCTGCGTTTAAGTGAGCGTCTACAACACTACCGGGAAACCGTGTTGCCGCAAGCAAATCAGAATGCCAAAGCAGCGTTAAATGCCTATAGAAGCCAAGCTACTGAATTTGACCCATTAATGCGTGCCAGACTAATGGAGTTGGATATCCAGCTACAAGCAATACAATTGTTTGTTAGCCGGGCGAAAACTCAAGTCAACCTGCTTTATCTAACCGAGGGAATCGGGCATGAGATATAACGACCGGACTGGTTTTAAAGAAAAAACTGAGCATTGCAAAATATGGTTTCTCACTTGTGCTTACCGTTACCGCTATCACTACCGTTATAATTACAGTTACCGCTTTAAACCGGCGGCTGATAGATTGGCAGCTGTGTTGAAGAAGCAAGCGCTGCTTGCTACGCTTCTTATTGTCGCAGCTATTGGTATGAATTATTACGCGGCAACCACTGATTTTGATGCCGTCGCATCTGTAAATATATCTAGCTCTATTGATGCAGCTACGATTGATCCTGTCGATGCCCCAGTGTCTGCAAACGTACCTGAATTGATTCAAATTCCTGCAGAAAGCGCGTTGAATCATGCCAAAAAGCATGTTGACCCGACTTATGTCTGTCCCATGCATACTGATGTGATGAGTGATAACCGAGAAGCAACCTGTCCTATTTGTGGGATGGATTTAGTGCTTGTTGATAATGTTGATGGTGAGGCAGGAGTGGTATCCATATCTCCTCGTGTCATTAACATGCTTGGTGTTCATACGAAAAAGGCAAAACGGAGAACGTTATATCGTTATATCGATAGCGTAGGAAACGTAAAATATGACGAAAACAAAATAAGCCATATTCACCTGAGAACCGACGGTTGGGTAGAGTATCTGGCAGTAAAAACATTAGGTGAAAGGGTTAAAAAAGGTGATTTATTATTCAAAATCTATTCCCCAAAGCTTGTAAATGCACAAGAAGAGCTATTGCAGTCTTTGGAGCTGGAAAACAACTCTCTGGCGGAAGCATCGCAAGATAGATTGATCGCATTAGGGATGTCAAAGTCTCAAATTAAAACGCTTAAAATAGCCAGAAAAATTATCCCGCTGATAAATTACTATGCGCCACAAAATGGTGTGATTTCTGAATTGAATATTCGGGAAGGCATGTTTGTCAAGCCTTCCGAATCCATTGTCAGTCTGGTTGATATGACAACGATATGGTTGGTCGCCAATATTTTTGAAAGTCAGGCAGACTGGGTGAAGATAGGTGATCGCGCAACAGCGGAATTACCTTTTATGCCAGGTAAAACTTGGGATGGAACCATCGATTATATTTATCCGGTTCTGGATCCTAAGACGCGCAGTCTGGAAGTTCGTTTGCGATTTGATAATCCTGATGAATTGTTAAAAGCGAATATGTATGCGGACGTAAAGATTTTTACCGAACCAAAACGTAAAGTCCTTATTATACCGCGCGAATCTCTAATTCGTACCGGTGAAGGTGACCGAGTCATCATTGCGCTAGGCGAGGGAAAATTTAAGCCTGTCACAGTACGAGTAGGTATCGAATCAAATAATAACATCGAAATCCTGCATGGGTTGGAAGAAGGTGATGAAGTTGTTGTGTCGAGTCAATTTCTTATTGATTCGGAGAGCAACTTGCGTGCTAGTTTATTGCGCATAAGTGGTGGTTAAATTAAATTTAGGAATGTGCATATTCCTTAGGTGAAAGCTTGCGCATGAGCTGGGTTGATTTTATCTGCCGTACCTTACGTCTGCGCTCTTCAGTTTAGCGTATGTTTTTAGTCTTAAAGACATATTCTTCAGGTCGTAGTGACTCACTCAGTAAGTGAGCGCTCTAAAACCACAAAACATAATGTTAATCAAAATGTTAATACATTCTCTAAACGGTCAACTGTGGAGTTTCGAATGATTGCGCATACCATCAATTGGTCCATACAAAATAGACCGCTGGTGATACTGTTAACCTTGCTGTTGATTGGTTGGGGTATATTTTCTTTATTGCGCACGCCGCTTGATGCTATTCCTGATTTGTCTGATCTCCAGGTTATTATAAAAACCTCCTATCCCGGCCAAGCTCCTGAAGTTGTAGAAGACCAAGTGACGTACCCTATTACTACAGCCATGCTGTCTGTGCCAGGAACTGTAGCAGTCAGGGGCTTTTCATTTTTTGGTGACTCGTATGTTTATGTCATTTTTGAGGATGGTACGGATATTTATTGGGCACGTTCCCGCGTGCTCGAATACCTTAGTCAGGTCGCCAGTAATTTACCTAATACGGCAAAACCACAGCTTGGCCCGGATGCCACAGGGGTAGGGTGGATATATCAATATGCATTAGTGGATCGTACGGGAGGCCACGATCTCTCACAGCTACGAAGTTTGCAAGACTGGTTTTTGAAATATGAATTGCAAACCGTTGCTGGTGTCGCTGAAGTGGCAACAGTTGGCGGGATGGTCAAGCAATATCAGGTTGTTTTAGACCCCGACAAGTTAAGGGTGTATGGCATTCAGTTGGAGACGGTCAATAGAGCGATACGGCGTGCAAACCAGGAAGTAGGTGGCTCGGTTATCGAACAGGCTGAAGCGGAATATATGATTCGTGCGCGTGGTTATTTAAAAAATGTAGAAGACCTTAAGCAGATTCCCGTTAGCGTCAATGATAAAGGTACGCCCATCTTGCTCAGTGACATTGCCAATATTCGTTTGGGCCCACAAATGCGTCGCGGTATTGCTGAGCTTAATGGTGAAGGTGAGGTTGTTGGTGCAATTGTTGTGATGCGCTGGGGAGAAAATGCATTAGATACAATTGAAGCTGTGAAATTAAAACTCAAACAATTGAAAAAAGGATTGCCTGATGGCGTAGAGATCATTGAAACCTATGACCGCTCCATTCTGATTGAAAATGCAGTTGGGAATTTACGTGACAAACTCATCAAGGAGTTTTTAATTATCGCCTTGGTTTGCATGGTATTTTTATTTCACTTGCGCTCAGCATTTATCGCGATCATTATTTTGCCTATTGGTATTTTGATCGCCTTTATCGTTATGCAAAAACAAGGCATCAATGCAAACATAATGTCGCTGGGCGGTATTGCGATTGCCGTGGGAGCGATGGTTGATGCTGCTATCGTCATGATCGAAAATGCACATAAACATATGGAGAAAGAGAATGTTACCGATAAAAACAGATGGGCCATAATATCCAAGGCCGCAACCGAAGTTGGGCCCGCACTGTTTTTTTCACTGCTCATTATCACACTCAGTTTTTTACCCATATTCACGCTGGAAGCACAAGAAGGGAAGTTGTTTAGTCCGTTAGCCTTTACAAAAACCTATGCTATGGCTGCCGCTGCCGGGTTATCTATTACGTTAATGCCTGTGCTTATGGGGTACTTTATTCGTGGCCGTATTTTACCCGAAGAAAAAAATATTCTACGGCGGATATTAGTAGCGCTCTACATGCCTGTTATTCATTGTGTATTACGTTTTCCGATAATCACTATTGTGTTATCAATACTTGTTGTTGTATCTATACTATATCCACTGTCCCGGTTAGGCTCGGAATTTATGCCCGAACTGGATGAAGGTGATTTATTGTATATGCCAACCACATTTACCGGCATATCAATTGGTAAGGCCGGTGAGCTACTACAATTAACCGACAAACTTATTCGTACTATTCCAGAGGTTTCCACGGTATTTGGTAAAGTCGGGCGTGCTGAAACGGCGACAGACCCGGCACCGCTAACAATGATTGAAACAACAATTCAGTTGCATCCGAAAAGTGAATGGCGTGAAGGCATGACGCTGGAAAAACTCAAACAAGAATTACAAAAAACGGTTTCAATTCCAGGTTTGACTAATTCATGGGTCATGCCGATTAAAACACGTATCGACATGATTTCTACGGGGGTGAAAACACCGGTAGGCATAAAGGTGTCTGGGCCGGATTTAGTGGTAATACAAAAAATTGGCCAGGAGATCGAAAAAGTAATTAAAGATGTACCCGGAACGTTATCCGTATTTTCAGAGCGTGTGGCGGGTGCCCGTTATATTGATGTTGATATTGATCGTCGTGCTGCTGCCCGGTTTGGGCTCAATATTGCAGATATACAGGAAGTAATAAGCAACGCTGTGGGCGGTGCAAATGTCACTCATACTGTTGAAGGATTAGAGCGTTATCCCGTCAATGTGCGTTATCCGCGTTCTGTCCGTGACTCAGTTGCCAAACTTCGGCAATTGCCGATAGTAACTCCCAGCCAAGCACAAATTCCTTTGCATGAAGTGGCTGAGGTAACAATTGTTGATGGGCCGGGGATGATTAAAAGTGAAAATGCCCGACGACTTGGTTGGGTATATGTGGATATACAAAATCGGGACTTAGGTGGGTATGTTTTAGACGCACAAAAACAAGTCGCGGAGAAAATTGATTTGCCCGCAGGTTATTCAATTGGTTGGTCCGGGCAGTATGAATACATGTTGCGCGCGCAAAAAAAGTTGACGTATGTCATACCGTTGACGTTAGTGATTATATTTTTGTTGCTTTATTTGAATTTCCGTAATTTTACGGAGTGTTTTATGGTGATGGGCACCGTGCCGTTGGCTCTGGTGGGAGGTGTCTGGATGATCTATGCGCTGGATTACAATCTGTCGGTCGCTGTTGGTGTAGGTTTCATTGCATTGGCAGGCGTAGCGGCGGAGTTTGGTGTTATTATGCTGGTTTATCTTGATCAAGCAATGAGAGAATATAAGCCAAGCAATAAACAGGAACTTCGTGCAGCGATTATTGATGGCGCTGTTTTACGTGTCAGACCGAAGGCAATGTCGGCTGCTGTCGTCATTGCGGGTCTGATACCCATTATGATGGGCTCAGGAACCGGTTCAGAAGTGATGCAGCGTATCGCAGCCCCCATGCTGGGTGGTATGATTACAGCGCCCTTGGTTTCTATGGTATTAATACCTGTTTTATACATGTTGTGGAAAGAGCGACAAATAAAAGCATTGGTATATATAAAGGGAGAGGGGGTATGAAATGCTTCACGTACTGAGGGCAATAACTATTAATGGTTATCGAAACGCCCATCATTTTTGTGTCTAGGTATGGAGTTAGACGATAAAAATGACAGGCACAAAGAGTGTGCCCCATATCGATCGTAGCATCTTATTCAGTCGTTGGGTTTTTACATCGACGGGGGCATAGAGGCAGTGAAAGCATTCTGTTCAACCATAAAATTATGCAGTTATACAATTATTAAGGAGAACAGTAATGGCAAGTTTAAAAGAAAGCCTGGGGAAAATCCGTGAGCTTGATGGGTTTGTCGGTGCCTGCGTTGTTGATAGCAATAGTGGCCTGATGCTTGGCGCTGAGGAGGGAGAAGCGAAGGTCAACCTCAGGTTGGCAGCCATTGGTAATACTGAAATTGTGCGCGCGAAACGCACGATGATGAAAAACCTGGGGTCGAAAGACAGTCTTGAAGATATCCTGATTACGCTAAGCTCGGAATATCATCTGATTCGGCTGTTGCCCCAAAAGGACGGGCTCTTCGTCTACCTCATGCTTGATAAGGTGCGTGGCAACCTGGCAATGGCTCGTTATATGCTGGCTGAGATCAGTGGAGAATTGGAAATTTAATGTTTCCCTCTCAATAGAGCAGGCCAATATTACTCGGCCTCAGGCTCTAAATTTATTGGGTTTACGCTAAGATTTGTTCAAAATTTCTTGTCGTGTTTTCGTTAACGGAAATTTATCTGTAAACGTTGCATTGCGACCAGCTCATCATCAGTATACAAGCCTGCCCGTACTTCATTTGATACCCCCTTTACTGGCAGTAGCAGCAATTCTACCAAGTCGCGTTTTTCCTGGTTGCTGCTATCAGTAGTAGATTCTCCCATCGCAATTAATGTTGCTGAATAACTATAACCGGCCTGCGTAAAGACTTGATTCAAAAATACTTTGCGTCCCTTGGGTGGCATAGCTTGCGGTTGTGTGGGATATTTTTTGCTAACTGTGCGGTAAGCTGTCGCTAATTGCTCCAACACAGCATAATCCCCTGCGGATGCTATTTGTTGTTTTTCGTCACAGGCCGCTAAACCTAGAAGAATGGTCAGCGAAATTACCCATACGCAAACTGGTTTTTTAATTGAATGTTGCATAGTGCCGTATGATACCGAACACTATATCAATAAAGCCAGCATGAATACGTTCGCTTGGCGCACCAAAATAATACCTGATTACCCACAATTCACAGCCACGTTGGACAAATTAAACACCTATATATTCAATTTGTTACACTCAAGAACTGAGTTTACCCTGACAGAATATTTACGTAATAAAGGAAATTCACCTCATTGGATGACACTATTTCATGTGAATATTCATGTTTACAGGGACAGCAGCCTGTTATGAGGCTACCCAATGGCTGAGAGTCATGGGTAATCAGGAAATAATAAATCAGAACCCCTATCAAGAGGCATAGGCTTTCACGTATGGATCTCATTGCTCAATATCACCACTCTGTGCAAGGCAAGCACTTCGAACATGATCAGAGTCAATTTGAGACGTTGAAATATTTTCAAGCCCTCTCCTTGCGTCTACAGCAAACCGCACAACAAAACTGGACAAAGCGATTACGTACAAAAATCAGTCAGCGTGGGGTGTCGCAACGAGGGTTATATTTATGGGGTGGTGTGGGCCGTGGTAAAACATGGCTCATGGATATGTTTTTTAATGCTTTGCCTTTTGAACAAAAGCTGCGCCTGCATTTTCGTCATTTCATGCAGGAAATTCATGCTGAGCTTGCACAGTTAGCGGGGCGGCGTGATCCGTTGCTTATCGTCGCTCAACGTTTTGCTCAACGCGCGCGGGTTTTGTGCCTTGATGAGTTTTATGTGGAAGATATCACTGATGTCATGATTCTTTATCGTCTACTCGATGCACTCAGTGCCCAGAGTATTGTGCTGGTATTTACTTCTAATCTTGCTCCCGCAGAGTTGTACAAAAATGGCTTGCAACGCGAACGTTTTTCTCCTGTTATCAAGCTTATTGAAACCGGCACTGAGGTTATCGAGTTGAGTGGCACGACTGACTACCGTTTGCGTAAGCTTAAGCAGGCACATACGTGGTTTTCACCACTTAATGCCGCCAGTGAGCGCGCCATTGAACAACGTTTTAACGAGCTTGTTTCCACTACAGTATTGATTGATATTCCATTACAAATCAATCATCGTCAGATTGCCTGTCGCCGTCGCGTGGATGGTATTGCCTGGTTTGATTTTTATCAGCTTTGCTGCGGTCCGCGCGCCAGTGCTGATTATATTGAGTTAGCCCGACAGTTTCATACCATATTCGTCTCTAATGTACCGGACATGGGTGAAAATGAAGAAGAATGGGCGCATCGGTTTATCGATATGATTGATGAGTTTTATGATCGGCGCATTAAATTATTGATTACCGCTGACAGTGAGCCGACACGTTTATACTGTGGCCGTCGATATGTCTTTGGTTTTCGGCGCACGGCTAGTCGATTGCTGGAAATGCGTAGCATCGACTATCTGGCGCAAGCCCGCCGTTTATAATTTCGACTGATTTTTGGGTGTTGGTGAATATTGACTAATTCACCATAACTCCCCTTAGCGTCACTTTACCCACATTTGCTGTCTCCACAATTAAGACAGGTCATGCATCCATCCATTTTGATCACTGCTTTGGTGCTGCATTTGTTGCATAATTGTGATCCGGCAGGAAAGTCTGAGGGGTTGGCACAATTAGCATCCTTCTGATTCGTTTCAAATTGCGCACGTTTTTCCGCAACAAGTTTCAGTTGATGCTCGTCCATTTCATCGTCTTTGATCAGGCCGATGAGTTTCATATGTGATTCAATAGCATCGCCCAGCTCAGCAACCAGAGAGGGCATATATTTACCACCTTTTTTGAAATAGCCACCACGCGGATCAAATACGGAACGTAATTCATCCACTAAAAAAGTGACGTCCCCACCTTTACGGAATACAGCGGAAATAATGCGTGTTAGCGCCACAATCCATTGAAAATGATCCATGTTCTTCGAGTTGATAAAAATCTCGAAAGGGCGACGCAGTTCATGCTTGGTGCCGGGGTTAAGGATCATATCGTTAATGGTGAGGTACAGGGAATGCTCAGACAATGGTGTTTTGATTTTGTAGGTGGAACCCAGCAGCATTTCAGGGCGCTCCACTTTTTCATGCATATGCACGACATTGTTGTCTTCGCTTTCGGTTGCGACCGAGATTTGCGTTTCGGCCCCAGAGTTTTTCTCATCTTCTTTGGCAACGCTGTAGCCGACGATTTTACTGCCGAGTTTGATAGCCATCTTATTTGCTCCTGCCTGCTGCCGGTTCCATCAGGCGTAATTTCTTTAAGTTAAGTATATTGTATCCAGATACATCTAGAGCTTACCGTAATAGCCTTCTTTCAGGGCATCGTAGAGATTCGCCGCAGTGTGGGTTTCTCCATCGTATTCAACCTCTTCGTTGCCTTTGACTTCCACTACGCTACCATCTTCTAACGTGAACTGGTAGGTCGTATTTTCCAGATCCTGTTCTTTTACCAGTACCCCCTGGAAGGCTTCGGGATTAAACCGGAAGGTAGTGCAGCCTTTTAATCCTTCGTCATAGGCATACATATAGATGTCTTTAAATTCCTCAAACGGAAAGTCTGTGGGCACGTTGGCAGTTTTAGAGATGCTGGAATCAATCCACTTTTGTGCAGCCGCTTGCACATCTACATGCGCTTTGGGGGCGATGTTGTCGGCGGAAACAAAGTATTCTGGTAGCTTTTGACTATCATTTTCAGTATAAGGTATGGCATTGGCATTGATCATTTTTTGATAAGCCAGTAGTTCAAAGGAGCATACATCCACTTTTGCCTTGGTTTTTTTGCCTTCGCGAATGATATTGCGTGAATAGTGATGCGCAAAACTGGGTTCGATACCGTTGCTGGCATTATTGGCCAGCGACAGGGAAATGGTACCCGTGGGTGCAATGGAGCTGTGGTGGGTAAAGCGGCATCCCACCTCGGTCATTTCTTCGATCAGTTCAGGGGAAACTTTGCCGACTTTTTGCATGTAATGGCTATAACGCGCGTGCAGCACTTTGCCTTTGATGCTGTCCCCCACGTTGAAACCGTCTGCTTTCATTTCCGGGCGTTTGCGTAACATTTCGGCGCTCACGGTAAAATCTTCTTCCATGATAGGCGCAGCCCCCTTTTCTTTTGCCAGTTCAACGCCAATTTGCCAGCCTACCATGGCCAGTTTACGGGTGACTTCTTCGGTGAATTGCAATGAGTCAGCATCACCATAGGTCATGCGCATCATGGTGAGTGTGGAACCTAGACCAAGATACCCCATGCCGTGTCGGCGTTTGTTCATGATTGCATCGCGCTGGCCTTGCAGCGGCAAACCATTGATTTCTACTACGTTGTCTAACATGCGAGTGAAGATGCCTACGGTCTTACGGAATTTTTCCCAATCAAAATGGGCATTATCGGTAAACGGTTCCACCACAAATTTGGTGAGATTCACAGAACCTAACAAACAGGAGCCATAGGGGGGAAGTGGTTGCTCACCGCAAGGGTTTGTTGCCCGAATGTTTTCACAGAACCAGTTGTTGTTCATCTCATTCACTTTATCAATGAGAATGAATCCGGGTTCAGCAAAATCATAGGTAGAGGTCATTATCATGTCCCACAGGCGGCGGGCATGTATGGTGCGATAAACCTTGCAGGCGACCAAGCCTTCATCATTGCTTTCGTAGCCTTTATTGGTAGGCCATTCACGCCAAACCACTTGTGCGGGGTCATTAATGTCAATATTGTCGATTTCGATCTCTTTTTTACTGACAGGGAATGCCAGACGCCAGTCTGCATCTGATTTTACCGCTTCGATAAATTCCTGAGTGATCAACAAAGAAAGATTGAACTGACGCAGGCGACCATCTTCACGTTTGGCTCGGATAAAATCGACAACATCCGGGTGGCCGACATCAAAAGTTGCCATTTGCGCACCACGACGCCCACCGGCAGAGGACACGGTGAAACACATTTTGTCGTAGATATCCATGAAGGATAGAGGCCCGGACGTATATGCACCAGCACCAGCAACGAAGGCACCTTTGGGGCGCAGGGTAGAAAATTCATAACCGATTCCGCAACCCGCTTTTAATGTCAGGCCCGCTTCGTGTACTTTTTCCAGAATATCGTTCATGGAATCATGCACGATGCCGGAAACCGTACAGTTGATTGTGGACGTAGCGGGTTTGTAGGCCAATGCACCCGCATTGGAAATAATGCGTCCAGCAGGAATCGCGCCATGACGCAACGCCCACAAAAAGTGCTCACCCCATTCTTTACGTTTGGTGTCTGTTTCCTCGACTTCTGCCAGCGCTTGGGCGACACGGCGATAGGTATCGTCGATGGTTTCATCTACTACAATACCGTCCTTGCTTTGCAGGCGGTATTTTTTCTCCCAGATATCTACCGAGGCGGCCTGGAAGGGAATATCTTCAACACTGGTCGTAATGGTATTCAAAGTAGCTGCTTTCATGAGACGGGCATCCTCGTCACGGAATTTTACAATCTGTCCAACATCTGTGTCGATCAGCTTACGCTGCTCGTTAACAATCGTGGACTCTCCAAAGGTTTAAACACTAGATGTTGTGTCTGCGGCATAGGATAGGTGTAGGAACGAATGCTGTCAACGCGACCTTTAATAAATATACGAATACATTATAAGCAATAAAAACATACAGTTACACTGTTTTAATAGTTTGCTAATGTCCATGTAACTCAGCATCAGAGGAAAATAAATTTTTTTCGGGACACAACATGTAGCGATCAATAAATAAGCAATCACGGCTCGAATGACCTTAAAAACAGATGGGAAAAACTGCTTTTTTGTTCTTGATTCATTGTCTCCTACCCTTATATCAAGAATAGAAAGCAGTGTTTTTTACCGACTGGCGATGGCGTCAGTTGTTCCATAAACCCATGAAGAAGGAGAACACCATGAACATTATTCAATACGACCCCTGGCGCAGACTCCAGCAGCTACAACGGGAAATGGGGAGCCTGTTTGATCCTCGTTTTCACTCTGATAATGACAGTGCAAGCATGGCCACCAGTGATTGGATACCCGCAGTGGATATCAAAGAAGAAGATGATCGTTTTTTGATTATTGCTGATGTGCCTGGTGTCGAACCCGATGACATTGAAGTACACATGGAAAGCGGCATGCTCTCCATTAAGGGTGAGCGGCATGAAGAGCACGAAGAAGAGAAAGAGGGTTACAAACGCATTGAACGTACACGAGGCAGCTTCCATCGTCGCTTCAACCTGCCTGATACTGCTGATGCGGAAGGTATTACTGCGAAGAGCCGTAATGGTTCACTGGAAATCAGTATTCCCAAGCGTGAAGAGCTAACGCAAACTCGACGCATTGCAGTGGAGCATTGAACCTAAAATCTGTCGTTGAATGGCAGGTGGAGTGCGTTGAATTTTGTGGCTGGCAAGGCGTAATGAGGAGCAACAGCCCATTAGTTACACCCGCGCAAGCCTCCTTCGGCTTGCGCGGGTGCGCCTTTCTCAATCGGGTAGGATTGTCTCATCCCGCCATAAGTCTTCCAGGGCTTCATGTTTACGCACTACGGTGTATTGATCACCATCCACCATAACTTCAGCAACTCTTGGGCGCGAATTGTAGTTAGAGCTCATACCAAAACCATAGGCTCCTGCGGAGCAGACTGCCAGCACATCGCCTGCTTCAATAGTGAGTTGACGGTCTTTGCCCAGAAAGTCACCGGTTTCACAAATTGGCCCCACCACATCGTAAACGGTAGAATGACCATCAGGGTCGCGCGGTTCGAGCGGAATAATATCCTGCCATGCGTTATACAAGGCAGGTCGTAGTAAATCATTCATGGCCGCATCCACAATGGCAAAACTTTTTGCTTCACCTGGTTTAATGTATTCCACTTGCGTCAACAGAATGCCCGCATTCCCGGCAATGGCTCTTCCTGGTTCCAAAACAATTTCCAATCCTCGTTCTTTTAGTGGTGCCAAAATTGCAGCGGCATAATCAGCGGGGCTTGGTGGTTTTTCATCACGATAGGTTATGCCAAGCCCTCCCCCCATGTCGATATGTCGCAGGTTGATGCCTTGAGCTGCGAGTTTGTCGATTAATAACAGAACACGATCCAGCGCATCAACAAAGGGAGACATTTCGCTGAGTTGTGACCCGATGTGACAATCAATGCCCTGCACATTTAGATGAGGTAGCCCAGCGGCGTGTTGATAAACCTTCTCAGCATTTCCAATATCGATACCGAATTTATTTTCTTTCAGTCCAGTGGAAATATAAGGGTGTGTTTTTGCATCCACATCAGGGTTCACCCGAATGGATATTGGGGCGCACACGCTCATTTCACCCGCAATATTATTGAGTCTTTCCAATTCAGCCAGAGACTCCACATTAAAGCAGCGAATGCCCAGCTCTAGCGCATAGCGCATTTCATCGGTACTTTTACCCACGCCAGAAAAAACCACTTTTGATGGCTCTCCCCCCGCAGTGACGACCCGGCGCAATTCGCCTCCCGAGACAATATCAAAACCCGAGCCCAGTTTGGCCAGTATATTCAATACTGCCAGATTGGAGTTTGCCTTTACGGCATAACAAATCAGATGCTCGTGTCCCGCAAAAACGCGATCAAAGGCATGCCAGTGACGTTCCAGCGTGGCGCGGGAATACACATAGCATGGCGTGTTTACGTCATCGATAATACGGCGCAGATCAGTATTTTCGGCAAACAAATGCCCATCGCGATATTCAAAATAATTCATGGCTTTTTACGGTTCTGTCTTATTGTGCTTAATTGAATCAGAAGGCTCGGCTGATATTGCAGGCAGCACTAAACTGCCTTTTTGTCCGCAGGCGCTCAATAGGCTACCTGTGCCTAATATAGCGACTATAGCGACAACCCACCAAAGTAAATATTGCGCCCAGCAAAATTTCATGAATAATCCCCATAGAAGACACTCATTATAAACTGCTCCCCGCAGGAAACACAGCGCGGGTAGCGGTATCATACGTATTAAGGAGAAAGCCCAGTGAATGCAGGTGAATTTAACCAAAAAGTCGATGATACCCTATCGGCCATTGAGGATGCGCTGGATGCATGCGATGTCGAGTTGGACTGGGACTGCGCCGGAGGCATATTAACTATCGAATGTGACAATGGCTCACAAGTGATCATTAATCGTCAGGCACCCACCCAACAGATTTGGGTTGCTGCCCGTGCCGGCGGCTTTCATTTTGATTATCATATCGACGAAGGTTGCTGGAAACAAAATGAATTGGAGTTGGTGGCTTTACTCAATAAAAGTCTGAGCGAACAATCCGGTGAATCCGTTAAGTTGGTGGTCAGCGCATGATCAATACACTGATAGATCCTCCTATTGAAATTGAAACGGGCATTACGCCCAGCGCATCCGTCATCTGGTTGCACGGCCTCGGTGCTGACGGAAATGATTTTGTTCCCATCGTTGCTGAGCTGCCATTGCCTGATTCTCTCAATATTCGTTTTATTTTCCCTCATGCGCCTGTGCAACCTGTTACTTGCAATGGCGGTTACGCAATGCGTTCCTGGTACGATATTTTTTCATTGGATGATTTTGATCGAGAGGATGAAGCAGGACTTATTGCTTCCCGGAAAATACTGACTTCTTTAATCGAAAATGAAAACCAACGGGGCATTCCTACACAGCGGATCATTATTATGGGTTTTTCCCAGGGTGGAGCCGTGGCATTGTATACAGGGCTGCGTCATACGCAACCCCTGGCAGGTATTGGAGCCTTGTCTGCCTATTTACCGTTACATAAAACAATCCGCGATGAATGCAGTGCAGAAAATGAGAGAGTGCCGGTTTTTATGGCGCATGGATTGCGTGACCCGGTTGTAAAATATGAAGATGGCGAGAAATCCTGCACGTTACTGAAAGAACTGAATTATGATGTTCACTGGAAAAGCTATGACATGGAACATAACGTGTGTAACGAAGAGATTGTTGATATTGGCGCATGGTTTGTTAAATGTTTGAAAGCGTAATCCTTGCGGGCTCTTAATTCTTAAGGTCGTTGAATTACGAACCCCAGGTTTATTATTGTTTGTACCGCAAAAAAGCTTTTTCTATTTCCACCAAAAACAATACTGAAGAAGCTACCAGTATGATACGCAGCCAAATGTCTATACCAATAGCCGTAGTTCCAAATAAAGTTTGCAATGGTGGTAGATAGGTGAAGCCTGATTGCAAGATGATGAGCACGGCGATAGCTATCAATACATAAGGGTTGCCGGTGAGCCCATCACGACTAAATACTGGAGCGGTAATATACCGGGCATTGAATAAATAAAAAATCTCAAACATTACCAGCGTGTTGACTGCGACAGTACGTGCATGTTCGATACTGGCACCCTGTTGCATTTCCCAGAGAAAAAGCCCGAAGGTACCCCCCAGTAAAATCAACGAGACAAAAATAATGCGCCACAGCAGGTGGGCATTTAATAACGGTTCCTGGGCATTACGAGGGGGGCGATGCATAATGTTTGCTTCTGGTGGTTCGAAGGCCAATGACAAGGCCAGTGTCACCGCAGTCACCATATTCACCCAAAGTATTTGCACGGGGGTGAGCGGTAATTGCTGAAACCCCAGCACAATAGCAGCGAGGATAATCAGCGCCTGGCCACCATTGGTAGGTAGAATGAACAAGATGGCTTTTTGGAGATTATCGTAAATGGTGCGGCCTTCTTCCACAGCATGAATAATGGAAGCGAAATTATCATCCGCCAGGACCATTTCAGCCGCCTCTTTTGCTGCTTCGGTGCCGTTTTGTCCCATGGCTGTGCCAACATCAGCACGTTTCAACGCTGGCGCATCATTAACACCGTCGCCGGTCATGGCGACAATTCCACCGTGTTCTTGCAATAATTTAACCAAACGTAATTTTTGACCAGGGTTTACCCGAGCATAAACATCGACGGCCTGTACCCGTTGGCGTAACTCCGCCTCACTCATCTGTTCAAGCTGCTGCCCGGTGATGGCGTCATCGGCATTAACCAATTGCAGCTGTCTGGCAATGGCGCGGGCGGTGATGGCATGGTCGCCGGTAATCATCTTTACCCGGATACCCGCTTCACCACAGGCTTGCACGGCCGTAACAGCTTCTTCACGCGGGGGGTCGATCAGGCCAAACAGTCCCAGCATGGTCAGGCCGTTGTCAACATCGTCAAATGCCAGCTCCATCTGCTGATGCTCAACAGCTTTGGTGGCGATAGCCAGTACACGCTGTCCTTGTTCTGCCAATTTTTCAATACAGGTCAGCCAGTATTTTTTATCCAGCACCAAATCACCTGTTGGGGTTCTTTGTCGGGCACACATCTCTAGCACCTGCTCAGGCGCACCCTTGAGAAAAATGAAGGCTTTGTTGTGATGGCTGTGATGCAGCGTCGCCATGAATCGATGCCCGGATTCAAAGGGAATGAGGTCGGTACGAGGGTATCGTCCGGATTCGGTTTCGACATCCAGCCCTATCTTCATACCGGCCACCAGTAATGCACCTTCCATGGGATCCCCTTGTACCCGCCATTCATGGTCAGAATGATTCAGCGTGGCATCGTTGCACAGCATTGCAGCACGCATGATTTCCAGCAAAAATGGCTGTTGCTCGGGTAATACCTCCTGGTTTTTTTCTGACAAGTTATTTGTCGTAAGAACGCCGTGGGGATCATAGCCAATACCACTCAGAGTAAATAACCGGTTGGCTGTAGCAATACTGCGCACAGTCATTTCGTTACGGGTCAGAGTGCCGGTCTTATCCGAGCAGATTACCGACACGGCCCCCAGAGTTTCAACAGCAGGTAATCTGCGGATGATGGCGTTGCGCCGAGCCATGCGTTGTACGCCCATCGCCAGAGTAATGGTCATAATGGCTGGCAAGCCCTCTGGAATTGCTGCCACAGCCAAGCTGACGGCAGCCAGAAACATTTCAGCAGGTAAATAACCGCGAAATAAAACACCGAAGGCAAAGGTAATAATGGCAAGCCCCAGAATAACAACGGTTAACCATCGACCGAATTGTGCCATTTGACGCAACAACGGGGTCGTCACCGGCTTTACTTCTGATACCAGAGTGCTAATACGACCAATTTCGGTTTGTGCCCCCGTGGCCACAACGATACCGCGACCTTGGCCATGGGCGACCAAGGTGCCAGAGTAGGCCATGCAACGGCGGTCACCGGTCACCGCTTGCTGTGCTACGGCATTGATGACTTTTTCCACCGCCAGAGATTCGCCGGTAAGCGCCGACTCCTGGATCTGTAAACCTTTGACTCGAAACAAACGCAGATCTGCAGGCACTTTATCGCCAGATTGCAATAGGACGACATCACCTGGCACCAGATTTTCAGCCGGAATGGTCAGTTGTCGCCCATCTCGCAGCACCATGGCATTTGGCGAAAGCATTTGTTGGATGGCTCGCAACGCATCCTCGGCTTTGCCCTCCTGCACAAAACCGATGACTGCGTTAAGTACCACCACGCTAAGAATGACGCCGGCATCTAGCCAATGTGCCAGCAGCGCAGTTACAGCACTTGCCGCTATCAACACATAAATCAGCACATTATGGAATTGACAAAAAAAACGCAGCAATGGACTGCGTATTTTTGCTTCCGTGAGCCGGTTTGGCCCATGCTCGGCCAGGCGGTTTGCAGCCTCGGCTTTGCTTAATCCTTCGGGATTCGTTGAGAACGTAGTGAAAACGGTATTAACGGCATCAGCGTGCCAGCTGGCGGGAGGTGACGCGGATGCCGCAGGCGAGGCAGGGTGCTTGCCGAACAGATTAAAATTCCTGCGTAAAATACCCATGCTGTTACCGGCATGTGCCGCGCAATACCGTGGATGTTAATTCGTTTTCACAGGCCTGTCCCAGCTCTATTGCCCGTACATTGGCGAGGCTGGTTTGCGCAATATTACGTAATGCATCTTCGGTAAAGTATCCCTGATGTCCGGTGATTAACACATTGGGAAATGTTACCAGCCGCTCAAATACATCATCTTGAATAATCTCGTTAGACAGGTCTTCAAAAAACAGATCTCCCTCCTGTTCATAAACATCCAGACCCAGGTAACCGATTTTTCCTGATTTCAACCCCGGCGTCAGAATTGCTGCATCAATGACAGCTCCCCGACTGGTATTAATCAGCATTACCCCTTTTTTCATTTGTGCCAGCGCAGCGTCATTGATGAGATGATGGGTATCGCAGGATAACGGACAATGCAGGCTGATAATGTCGGATTGCGCATAAAGCTCTGGCAGACTGACATAATTAGCCCCCAATTGTACGCATTCATTGTTTTGTTGGAGATCATAAGCCAACACATGACACCCCATGCCGGACAAAATACGTACTACCACAGAGCCGATGCGTCCGGTGCCGATTACCCCTACCGTTCGGCCACACATATCAAAACCCAATAAACCTTCTAGAGAAAAATTGCCTTCCCGCACACGGTTATAGGCGCGGTGAATTTTACGGTTAAGCGATAGTATTAGTCCCACGGTATGTTCAGCGACAGCATAGGGGGAATAAGCGGGCACCCGCACCACTTTTAAATCCAGTTTTTCTGCGGCAGTCAAATCCACATTGTTGAATCCGGCGCAACGTAATACCACCAGCCGAATGCCCTGTTGATGTAAAGTCGAGAGAATATCACTATCAAGTGTATCATTAACAAACACGCATACGGCATCAGCCGACAGTGACTTCAGTGCCGTATGCGCGGATAAATGATGCGAAAAATATATCAGTTCAAAACCAAATTTTTCATTGGCTTCATCAAAAAATATTTTTTCGTAGGGTTTGCTGCTAAAGAAGACGATTTTCATAGACGGTCACCAGCGGCGCATTGATTATTGGATAGCCCACGGATATTGGTAAAGCATGCCGATGTTCAAACTATAGTCGTAAATGTTGACCAGACATCTCTTTTGATGATGTTAAAACTACTGGCAAGCAAACCGACATTGATACAGGCTTAATGGTACGGTTCTTATCATTTTTTGCGTCAGATGGTATGGCGTTATATGGACTGGATACCGGCTGTATATTTCTGGTGACAGAAGAACTTGTTAGTTGTTATTTAAAACAATATAAAAGCCACGTTTATAAAAAATAAATCATACATGTCAATATCAGCGCATAAAAAACTCAGTCTAGTTTTTCAATTAACGATCAAGTTTGAGAGGCAGTGATTTATCATGATGAAAAGACTCAGTCTCACAAAAATATTGATACTTTGTTTCGCTGGAATTATCCTTCTGGGCTTTTCTGTACCAGAACGCTTGGTGATACCAGTGCATGGTGCCACAAAAAATGACTGGAATCATAATACATTCTGGTATTCGCCATGGGGAGTATCCGGCGTACATCGAGGTATTGATATTTTTGGATCAGCAGGCACACCTGTTATCGCGTCAACCTTTGGAATAGTGGTTTACAAAGGGGAGGCTGCAATTGGTGGAAAAATACTGATTGTTCTGGGGCCAAAGTGGCGAATCCATTTTTATACACATTTGCAAGATTACAATGTGAACTGGGGAAGTATCGTTTCCCGGGCAGAGCACATTGGTTTTGTAGGTGCTTCCGGAAATGCAAAAGGTAAGCCTCCCCATCTGCACTATGCAATTTTTTCATTAATTCCTTATCCCTGGCTATGGGATGCTGCTCCACAGGGCTGGAAGAAAATGTTTTTTCTGAATCCTGGTTCGAAGCTTATAGGGAAAAACCCGGTTTAATTTTCAGAGTTTTCTGCGATGAAAGTATGATTATAAGCAGGTAAGCCTAGTGGGTGTTAACAATGACCTGCGTGAGCGTGATTCTGAGACATTTTTTGTGCTGGCAAGGCGTGGTGAGGCGTAATAGTGGTTCTATTGCAACGAGCCACAACGCGGCTAACGCAAAAAAGGCCCAGAATCCCGCCACGAACGGTAATGGTTAACGCCCCCTAGGTCAGGCACCATCCTTTGCGCCGATCAATGACAAACCTAATTGATACAACGGTTTCTTTTTGCCGCCAGTAATTTTTGCCGCCAGTGCGCTGGCTTGGCTCAGTGGTAATTCATCGAGGAGTATTTTGAGGATACGCTGCGCTTCGTTATCCGGCGCATCATCTTCCTTAGCGCTGGTACCAGCTACCAGCAACACCATTTCCCCTTTTTGTTGATCCGGGTCGTCACTTACCCATTCGAGCAACGCAGCTACGTTATTTCCCTTGATGGTTTCAAAGGTTTTGGTGAGTTCACGCGCCAGTACCACATGACGATCTGTACCAAATACGCTAACCATATCGGCAAGTGTGGCCAATAGGCGGTGCGGGGCTTCGTAAAAAATCAAGGTGCGCGTTTCGGCTTCCATTGTTTCCAGGCGTTTTTTACGCGCAGTACCTTTCGATGGCAAAAAACCTTCAAAGACAAAACGATCTGATGGCAATCCAGCAACTGATAAGGCCGCAACCATTGCACTGGCACCGGGAACCGGTACCACTTTGATGCCTGATTCACGGGCCAGACGCACGAGATGAAACCCAGGGTCACTGATTAGCGGAGTGCCCGCATCAGAAATCAGTGCCACGCTTTTACCCTGTGTCAGGCGTGCCACTACGTCCGGTGCCCGGTCACGTTCATTATGATCATGCAGGGCCAGGGTTTTACTGGTGATTTGGTATTGTTGTAGCAGGCGTCCGCTGTGCCGGGTATCTTCCGCCGCAATGAGGTCTACCCCGGCGAGCACTGCCAGCGCACGCTGGCTGATGTCCGCCAAATTACCGACAGGCGTCGCTACCACGTATAAAACACCGGCTTCCACTAACTGATTCATTGACACTGCTGCACCTCGTCCACATACTTTCTATCTATGCGGAATTTAACACAAAGTTTCAGGCCCCAGTGCCAAATCATCCTGTCCAGCCTGCTGACCCTGCTGTTGGTGGCCTGTGCTGGTGCGCCATTGAGTGAACAGGAGCCGACCACCACGGCCACCGACACTACAGCGCTGGAGCAATTGGCCGACGATGGTCGTTTTCTTGATGCAGCGCTGGCTTATTCCAAGCTCGCTGCTGATGCTCCATCACCACAATATGAGCGTTATACGCTGCGTACTGCCGAGTTGTTGATGCTGGGGAATTACGTACCGCAAGCCCTTCAAATGCTCAATGAAATTGACGCGACCACGCTGACAACAGATTTGCAGATTCGACATGCCTTGCTTTCCGCCAGCATTTCCCTGGCACGACAATTACCGGACGTTGCACTGGACTCCCTAAATCAAACGGAAAATTTGCTGGCGACAGTGGATGAAGCCGATATCAGTCCGCAGCATACACGACGTTTGCATCGGTTGCGTGCCACTGCTCTTGCCCAGTTGGGTCAGTATTTGGAATCTGCCCGCGAGTGGGTGCTGCTGGAACCCCTGCTGGATGATCCGGATGCCGTGCTTGCCAATCAAGAGGCAATTCTCGCCGCTGTGCAAAATATTCCGGCTCCCATTTTACAGTCTTTGCAAACTGCCGGGCCACCAGATGTGCTCAGTGGGTGGCTGGAGTTGGTGCAACTTGGCGGCAAAATGGCAGATAACCTGCTGGGCGGTGCCGATATGGTCATTTGGCGCGAACGTTATCCGGCTCACCCGGCGCTGGATGACATTATCGCGGCTGTGCTGTTAGCGCGCCCCAGGGTGCTTCCTTTGCCGAAAAAGATTGCGTTGATTCTACCGCTGAGCAATCGTTTTGCCAGAGCGGCCAGCGCGGTGCGCGATGGTTTTCTTGCTGCCTATTATGCGCAGCCTGACAGCGCGGTTGTGAATTTACTCGATGTGGAAAATACCGATAACGTGACTGACAGCTTCGGCATGTCCACGTTTGATACACCAGCCAGCGTGGTGCCCAGTATTGCCATTTACGATGCAGGGGATGATCCTGCATTTATTGATCTCATTTATGAACAGGCTGTCGATGACGGAGCCGAATTTGTGGTGGGCCCGCTCAACAAGGATGCCGTTAATCAATTGGCGGCATACGATGAACTACCCGTACCGGTGTTGGCACTCAACTACAGTGAGCAACATGGCGAAAACGCGGGGAGGAACTTGCCCGATAACCTGTTTCAGCTTAGCTTGTCACCGGAACAGGAGGCTCAGCAAGTCGCCGAACGTGCTTGGCTGGACGGTTACAGTCGTGCGGCAATTATTACGCCTTCATCCACTTGGGGAATGCGGGTGGCCAAGGCATTCAGTGAGCGCTGGTTGCAGTTTGGTGGGCATGTCGTGGAAAAACAGACCTATGATGCTAAAAAAAGTGATTACTCACTACCTATTCGCCGACTGCTCAATGTTAATGAAAGTGAGCAACGGCACAAAACCCTGCGCCAGGTACTGGGTAAAAAATTGGAATTCATCCCTCGCCGCCGACAGGACATCGACTTTATTTTCATGGCTGCTGGCTCACGACAGGCGCGGTTGATCCGGCCGCAATTACGCTTTCACCACGCACCTAAAGTACCGGTGTACGCTACCTCGCACAGTTACAGTGGCAGCATCAACCCCGGTATGGACAGGGATATGGATGGCGTAACATTCGCTGACATGCCATGGACTTTACACACCGGGGAGACTATTCATACCCTCAGAGCCGAGATCGAAGAAATCTGGCCCAATGCCAGCAAGCGTTATTCGCGTCTCTTCGCATTGGGTGTAGATGCCTACCGGGTAATTGGCGAGCTTAATACCCTGCGGCGCAATCGCTCAGCATTTTATGCTGGAGAAACCGGTGACCTGTATCTGGATATAGCCAATCGCCTGCAACGGCGGTTACTATGGGCGAAATTTGAACGTGGCATACCAACGTTGCTTAATGAGTTTTCTGATACGCCGCCAGCCCCGTGAATTCAGGCTACTAACCAATCCCTGTGTGATGTTCAATAAAATCCGCCAAAATAATAACAGCGCAGCAACTGGCAAACAGGCCGAAGCCAGCGCCTGCGAATATTTGCAAGCCCAAGGGCTGACGCTGGTGGAGCGCAACTATTCGTGCAAATGTGGCGAAATCGATTTGATTATGCAGGACAAACACACCACGGTGTTTGTGGAAGTACGTTACCGACGTAACAGCCATTTTGGCAGTGGCGCGGAAAGTGTTGATAGGCGTAAGCAGGCAAAACTGCTGGCCACTGCCGAGCATTATTTACAGCAACATCCCAAAGCGGCGCAGAATATTTGTCGTTTTGACGTGGTGGCACTCACCACTGAAAATAAACAACACATCATCGACTGGATTGAAGACGCTTTTCAGGCTTGAACTTAATACACAATACGAGAACATCATGAAACCAAGTAAGCCATTATTCATTTTATTGACCATTAGTGCCTTCATTCTAAGCACGGGTTGTGTTGCCCCGGTGTTGGTCGCGGGTGCTGCCGGTGGGGCCACCGTTGCGCACGACAAGCGTAGCAATCAGACCATGCTTGATGATCAACTCATTGAAACCAAAGCCAAAGATGCCATTTATGCGGATGTTAACATGGCCAAACGTGTTCACATCAACGTCACCAGCTTTAATCGTGTGGTACTGCTGACGGGTGAGGCATTATCCAGAGCAACGCGCGACAAAGTTGTGGATATCGTGCGCCATCTCGACAAGGTGCGCCGCGTACACAATGAGATTCGTGTTGCGGATCTTACCGGACTATCTTCACGCACCAACGACACCTGGATTACCTCAAAAATAAAAACAAAAATGCTTGCCACCAAAGGTTTTGACTCTACACGCATCAAGGTGGTGACCGAAGATGGTGCCGTATTCCTCATGGGGCTGGTGACAAAAAAAGTCGGCAACCAAGCTGCGGCAATTGCCCGTGAAATTTCCGGGGTGAAGCGCGTGGTAAAGATATTTGAATATCTGTAAAACTTGTTATAGCCATCATGGGCTGAAACAAATATGGAAAGGGAAACAATGACGTCAAAAATAGAATACTTTATTGGTGGTGCTGGAGACAAAGGAGACTGGATCTCTAAAATAGGTGGTGCCACTAATATAATGGAGACTGTGTCAATCAATAGAGCGAAAACTTCGGTTGATATAGATTGCATATACCAGGGGCATGAGCAAGAAAAGGAAGTGCTGTCAGCAATTAAAAACAATGGAAATCGGGCAAGTATAAAAGTATTAGAATTACTGGGCATAGCTGGGGAGGACAAGCTGCGATGAATCTTGCCCAGGATCTATTTAATTCCAGCATTCCTGTAGATGAACTTATTACGCTTGATCCTGTTTCTATGTTTCCCTTTGGGAAAGTCTATGTCACAAAATGGGTTAACGTCTATATAAAACAATCATTCATTGATAAAACTATCGGCAAAATTCCGGTTTTGGGAAATTTACTGAATAGTGTCATTACACTGCCAACTCTTGTTACAGATGATGGAAAAAGTGGTGGATATATAGCTAATGTTGGTGGTCAGCTTGGTGCTGAAAATGGTGCATATAACATTGAAATTGACGCTCCGCATGCCGATGCGAAAACTATGTATGCCAGAGCCAGGAAAGAAATGATAAATGCGCCTCTGGGGTTGCGAGTGATTGGGCGTAAATGAATGTATTTTAGCCTTTCTTTTAAAAAAGCGTCTACTGCACTAATCGTTGGCGCATTATGTGTTTTATTAGTTTCATGCAAAGGAGAGTCGATTGATATAACTCAAAATAATCTCGATAAATCTCTTGTCACATTAATCCAAGGAGAAAAAATTGTCAGTAAAGATAATTTTTTACGATTCAACTTTACTGTTTCAAAGCCACTGCTGGAAATCGCACCCATTAAATCATTGTTTCAGGTCAGGGCGACGATTAACAAAGGCGATAAAATAATATTTAAAGACATTGCCTCAGGGCCTTTTTTGGTGGCTAATACTGGATCTCGTCATACCGACAGTAACTTGGGTTACTCTGCCTATATTTTTAAGTCATTAGCTGTAAATCAAGGTGACGGAGAAAAATCAATCGCTATTATCGCGCTGGACTACGACACATTAACGTTGGTCGTGATATACCCGGAGATGGGCACAGGCATCAAACACAGCAGCAAGCAATTTACATACTCCAAAAATAGGGTGAATGACGCTATTTCCCAAAAAACCGGAGAAGTCACGCTTTTAATGCCATGATGTGCTTCCTTAATGTATATCCCAATGTTGCCGCGACCATAATTAACGCAACCATGGAGCAAACAGGGTATGCACTCGGGCCTGAATCTCAAACACCACGTATAAAAAGCTGGTAATGGACATCCCTGCTGATGTCACCCAGGCGCTGATTCGGTTGTTGGGTGATGACCGGGTACTTACGGCTGCCAGCGACCGACTGACGTATGGTTATGACAACAGTCGTGAACAGGCGCTGCCCGGACTAGTGGTATTCCCTTGCAATCACGATGAAATCGTTGCCATTGTGCAATGCTGTTATCGTGAAAAAATTCCGTTGATCACCCGTGGCCGGGGTACTGGCACTACCGGAGCAACGGTGCCTGTGAATGGCGGAATCGTACTGTCTACCGAACGGATGGCACGAATTCTGGAAATTTCGCCGGACGACCGATTGATGGTGGTGGAACCCGGTGTGACTAACCAAGCAGTACAGGAAGCGGCAGCGGCACATGGTTTTTTCTGGCCGCCAGACCCCACCAGTGCGGCAGTTTGTACCATCGGCGGCAATCTCGCCTACAACTCCGCAGGGCCACGGGCGGTAAAATATGGCACACCGCGGGAAAATACCCTGGGGCTGCGTGCAGTATCCGGTACTGGTGAAGAAATTCGTACCGGCACACGCACCACCAAAGGCGTGGTGGGATATGACCTCACGCGCTTGTTAATCGGTTCCGAAGGTACCTTGGCGATTATTACTGAGGCGACACTCAAGCTCACTCCCTTGCCTGAAACCAAGCGTACCCTGCAAGCAATCTATGCTGATATTGATTCGGCAACACAAGCCGTATCACGCATTATGGCGCAACCGGTCGTGCCCTGTGCGCTGGAATTCATCGATGGTGCAGCCATTGAAATGGTGCGAGCAATATCGACAGCAGAGCTACCCGAAGGAGCCGGTGCGCTGCTGATGATAGAAGTGGATGGCCCAGCATCGGCTATGGCAGAGATGGTTGGTGCGGTAAGTCAGGCCGCCACAACCAGCGGCTTATTAAGCCTGAAAACGGCGGACACGGCGATAGAAATCCAGGCGTTGTGGGCTACACGTAAGGCACTGTCTCCGGCATTGCGTAATGTGGCACCGAAAAAAATCAATGAAGATGTGGTGGTGCCTGTTTCAAAAATCCCGACATTATTGAGCGAACTAAAAATGCTGGCGCAGCAACACAATGTTACCATTGTTAATTTTGGCCATGCTGGCAACGGTAATATTCATGTGAATTTGTTGGTGGATCCTGACGATCCTCGCCAGCTGGCTAACGCAGAGACTTGTCTTGATGCCGTGTTTTCGTTGGTGCTGGGATTGGGCGGCACACTTTCCGGGGAGCATGGTATAGGCTTGGTAAAGCGGGAATTTGTCGCCAGGGAAATAGCTGCTCCGACACTGTGTTTGATGCAGGATATTCAGCGGGTTTTTGATCCGCATAACATTCTTAACCCTGGAAAGGCTTTTCCCCACACATCCAGGCCAGGATAATATTTATAAAAATGTTAATGTATCCCCTAAGCGGCCAACTGCGGAATTCAGGGTCATCTCGCACGACAAACAATATTTTCTATATATTGGTGATTGGCATTGTGATTGTGATTGGCGTGAGCGGGTGCTCTCCGACGCCGGTCAAACACACAAGCACTTCATCAGCCACAGCCACCTTCGGCAAGCCAGGCAGCCAGACCCGTCAGCAAGTCGCATTATTCAGGCACTATGTTGCCTGGAAAAACGCACCTTATAAACTGGGTGGTCTCAGCAAAGCAGGCATCGATTGCTCCGGGTTTGTACACGTCACCTTTCGCGATATATTCAATAAAAAAACACCGCGCTCCACTAAACAACTCGCCAGAGCCGGAAAAGCAGTCACAAAAAAATCCCTGAAATTTGGCGACTTGGTTTTTTTTAAAACCGGTCGCATACAGCGTCACGTCGGGATATATGTTGATAACGGGAAATTCATCCATGCCTCAAGTTCCCGAGGTGTTACACAGTCATCACTTAATTCAACATACTGGTCACGACATTACTGGAAAGCACAACGTATTGCTGAATGAGCGAATGCAGGTGCGTGTGATTATTGTTTGGATTTCATATGTTGTCTGAATTGTTCACAAGGGTCCGGACGATCAACCCGTGGCGTAAACCAGACATAATCAAATGGTAATTTTTGTGCGCCCCAATGTTCGGCATAGCTCTCGGCATCAGTGATATCGGCTTGCACCTCCAGCCAGGAAATTGTCAGCAGGTTGTTCTCGGAGGCATTCAAGGGCAAATAAAACGGCACCCCACGATCGTTGCGCACATGTCCTGAACCGGCAACCAACACGCGCGTTTCAACATTGTCCTGCCCCATTAGTGCTTGGGCCATTTTCGCGTCTTTGGCTCGCTGCATCAACATCATGGATTCGGTCATTTTTTCATTGATCATGCCACAGTGTGAGACCTCAATTTCTTTGCGTGAGGCAGCTACCTGGTCTGCGGGCAAAGCATAGTCATTCAACATCGCTTTAATCTCGGGAGGTAATTCGGCTTCACCCTCGCGGACAATCAGTAGAATTTTCTGCCGATCAAAGTTAGCGGGTAATATGGTGTAGTCTGCCTTTATTACCACATCAAAAATCTCAGCATAAAACTGCTGATATCCCCAGCCGGTTTTAATATGATCCAAACCTGTAATCAGCGATTCGGTAGAATCATATGCCCTGTCTGCAATAACCTGCCCCTGCTGCTCTGTGATCATTTCAAAAGCAACGATGGCAGAACGCTGATGGTCATGCAGTAAACCAATTGCCCAAGCCTGGTTTTGATGATGTATCGGATTGTCATGCGTTTCACCCAGCATCAGGTAATCACTGTTGACAATGCGGTCGGCCAGCTGCTGTTGATTGATAAACTGTTCAGCATTCACATCCCATATTTTTCCTGCCAATGGATGCTCAGCTAACAGCATTTCAGGGGGAGTATCCGGTTCCTGCTGCGCCAACTCCGGTGACAGACTGCACGCCGTCAACGTCAACGCACTGAGAGTCATCAACGCACTGAGAGCCACCAATATAAAACGTTTCATGTCATCCTCACCCGCAAGTCATGATGTACCGTAAAATTTCCACCACTTGTTCCGGTGTCTGACATACGGCATTAGCCGCAGCATCCACTTCCTTAAGTGCGTGATTTATTTCAGAATCGTGCAGGGTGATTATTGACTTACCCAGCGCCGCCGCAAACCCCGCATCAAAAGCGGCATTCCATTGGCGGTATTTATCACCAAAACGCACCACCACAATATCCGCGCTCTCAATCAAAGTGCGGGTACGAACGGCATTGATACGCGCGCCTTTTTGATCATGCCAAAAACTGTTTTCTTCTGAGCCCAGAATCGTCACGCCACAATCATCACTTTTGGCATGATCAGTTACCGGGGCAACGAATGACACGTTTACATTTGCCTCTCGTGCTCCTTCTTGAATACGCTCACGCCAGTCGCTGTGAATCTCACCGGAAAGATACACCACCCATTGTCGCTGCAAATTTGCCATCACTATTTTGCCTTTTGATAAATTTCGACACCCGCATCGACAAATTCCTGTGCTTTTTCTTTCATACCGTGTTCCAGCACCAATTCCACTCGGACACCTTCTTTCGCTGCAAATTCACGCACTTCCTGTGAAATTTTCATGGAACAGAAATGCGGGCCGCACATCGAACAAAAGTGCGCCACTTTGGCAGACTGCTTAGGCAGGGTTTCATCATGGAAAGAGCGTGCTTTATCCGGATCCAGTCCAAGATTAAATTGATCTTCCCAACGGAATTCAAAACGTGCTTTGGACAATGCATTATCGCGTAACTGCGCGCCGGGCAAACCTTTCGCGAGATCCGCCGCATGAGCCGCAAGCTTATAAGTGATAATACCCTCGCGCACATCCGCCTTATTGGGCAGGCCCAAGTGCTCTTTCGGCGTGACATAACACAGCATGGCGCAACCATACCAGCCAATTTGTGCAGCACCGATACCAGAAGTGATGTGATCATAACCGGGGGCGATATCCGTCGTTAGCGGGCCAAGAGTATAAAACGGTGCCTCAAAGCAATCTTCCAACTCCTTGTCCATGTTTTCTTTGATCATTTGCATAGGCACATGGCCAGGGCCTTCGATCATCACCTGCACATCATGTTGCCATGCAACTTTCGTCAGCTCACCCAGAGTTTCCAGCTCACCAAACTGTGCCGCATCGTTGGCATCGGCCAGTGAGCCAGGACGCAGCCCGTCACCTAACGAAAAGCTGACATCGTAAGCCTTCATGATCTCGCAAATATCTTCAAAATGTGTGTACAGAAAATTTTCCTGATGATGTGCCAAACACCATTTCGCCATAATGGAACCACCGCGCGACACAATACCGGTCACCCGGTTTGCCGTTAACGGTACATAACGCAATAACACACCGGCATGAATGGTAAAATAATCGACACCCTGTTCAGCCTGCTCAATGAGCGTGTCACGAAACAATTCCCAGGTCAGGTCTTCAGACTTACCGTTAACCTTTTCCAGTGCTTGATAAATGGGCACAGTACCGATGGGCATGGGTGAATTACGCAACACCCATTCACGGGTTTCGTGAATATTTTTGCCCGTGGATAAATCCATCAACGTGTCGCCACCCCAGCGTGCCGACCACGCCATTTTTTCCACCTCCTCTTCGATAGAGGAACTCACCGCAGAATTGCCGATATTAGTATTGATTTTCACTCGAAAGTTGCGGCCAATGATCATCGGCTCCAACTCGGGGTGATTGATGTTGGCAGGAATAATGGCCCGCCCGGCAGCAATCTCCTCACGCACAAATTCCGGTGTAATTTCCTGTGGCAAGTTAGCCCCAAAGTTTTCACCCGCATGCTGGCGCAGCAGTTTTTCATAACGGGCGTCTTTGCGCAGCTCACCCAGGCGTTGCATTTCGCGAATAGCCACATATTCCATTTCCGGAGTAATAATGCCCTGACGCGCATAATGCAACTGACTGACATTGGCATCGGATTTGGCGCGGCGTGGCGCACGGATATGCTCAAAACGCAGTGCTGCCAATTCAGGATCATTCTGGCGCTGAGCACCGTATTCCGACGTGGGGCCAGAGAGAAATTCCGTATCTCCACGTTCCTCGATCCAGGCACTGCGAACCTCAGGCATGCCCTTCATTAAATCCACAGTCACCGCAGGGTCTGTAAACGGCCCGGAGGTATCATAAACAACGATAGGTGGATTACTCTCCGCCTCACTGCCATCCAGATTATGTGTGGGTGACTGAGTGATTTCGCGCATGGGCACACGGATATCCGGTCGTGAACCCTGTACATAAATCTTGTTCGAATTGGGGAAAGGCTGGGTGACTTCTGCGGACAGTTTGCTGGTTTTTTGCAAAAACTCTTCGGGAATTGCGCTCATAGTGCATCCTCACATCAAATAAACATCAATCAAAAATCGGCTAAGGGAGGCAGGGCAAAACGACGAGGCGCGTGACTTGCTTCCCTACGCCGGTATAAACCGGATCAGGTTCAAAGGGTTACTCTCAGTTTCGCACCGGTGACTAATTTCCGTGCGAAACACCCCTAGCTCAGGAAATGCAGTATACCGGTATTTGACATTCATTGGGGGTCGAAACCCTGCCCGATATGAAATGAGGCCGAACTGAACTGAAATTACGACAAGTTTTGAACGTAAATGAGCGGATGAAAATCAGTGCTTGATTGTCCAGGAGCCTAAATTCCCCAGTTGACCGCTTTGAGGATGTAATAATATTTGAATTTGAAAATGAGAATGCCCATGTAGTTAATGACGAAGATTATCATTACAAAAAACATTGATTCTTACCTGCGCGATGAGCGCCCAAAACAGTTAGGAAATCAATTTAACCCAATATTTGAGTGGAGATAGATTTGGCAGTAATTGCTGTTGCCCTCCAAAATATGCTGTATTTTTGTACAGATACTTTCCCGATGTTAACTATTCCCACATTCAATATCACGCCTACACCCCGATATTCCATTGAGCAAGATTTCCGGAAACATTTCTATCCTGTTGAATACAATAGACTTCCAAAAATATGGAAAAACAAAGTGTATAAAAAACCAACAAATTCACACTAAAAATATTCCGTGTGATATCCCCAAAATGTCTTATTTGCCCATCTCAATATCCCGCAGGCATAATGGGTAGCAGCTTCACTGTGGAATTCATTCCGGCAATAAGCCATTGATTATCAGGCAGGTTTGTTGGAATATCTGGCGGGGTCGGGAATCTTTGGGTAATAAATTTCTGAATTTTGAGGTGGTGATATCCCCATTTTGGGGTCTATTAAGCGTTGAACTAAACCGCTTCGCGGTAGCTTTATTCCCCCTTCCTTTTTCACTTTTTTCATGTCCCGCCATCATCATCGACCACACTCCTTAAAGACCACTGTTGGTCTTTAACCCAAGGAGAAGATGATGACCCCCTTACGACAAAAAATGATCGACGCCATGATCCTGCGGGGATTTGCCGCACGGACCCAAAAAAGTTATCTATATGCCGTTACCCAATTAGCAAAACACTATCATCAGTCACCGGACAAGATCCGTAACGACGACATTCATGCCTTTTTTCTCTATCTCGCCAAAGAGAAAAAACTGTCCAGTTCCACTTGTCGTCTTCACCTCAATGCATTGCGGTTTTTATACCGCGAGGTATTAGACCGAGCTGACTTTGGCCGTGACATTAAAACACCCAAAAAACCACAGCGCATCCCTGAACTGCTCACCCACCAGGAAGCTCTGGCCATCGTCAATGCACTGGACAACTTCAAACACCGGCTGTTATTGATGACCTGTTATGGTTGCGGACTGCGCGTCAGCGAACTGGTCAGTCTGCAAGTCAAACACCTGGACCACGAGCGACAACTGATCCGGATTGAACAAGCCAAAGGGGCCAAGGACCGCCTCGTGCTCATGCCCCCCTCACTGGCGCATAACTTGGTGGACTACCAGCGCTCGCATCGTCCCGGACATTGGTTATTCGATGGACAACGAATTACCCGACGCTTGAGCATTACCTCCGCACAACGGCTGTTTCACCGCGCCAAACAGCGTGCCGACATCCACAAACAAGGCGGCATCCACAGCTTGCGTCACGCCTACGCCACCTATCAGCTGGAAGCCGGTATGCCCGTACACCAACTGCAACGCCTGCTGGGGCATACCGATGTCAGAACCACGATGGGCTATGTCCATTGGATACCGCATCATGAAAGCAACAAAGGTATGGATTTACTGGCCACCCGGCAGGCATTACTCCCCGAGGCGGTGACCCATGAATAACACACCCACCCTGCAAAGCATCCTCTCACGCTTTACCGCCCGTCTTGAACAACAACACACAATCACCCCGGCCCAGTACAAAGTGATGCGCCACTTAACCGCCTGTCGCACCAAAGCTCTGGGTGGACAATACCTGCAATGTGATACCTGTGACTTTGACCAGCATCGCTATCACTCATGCCGCAACCGCCATTGCCCCAAATGCCAGCAAAAAGCCACCCGACAGTGGTGTGACGCCCAACAGGAAAAGCTGCTGCCAGTACCGTACTACCACCTGGTTTTCACCTTACCCCATGAACTGAACCCCTGGGTGCAACGTCATGACGATGAAATCTACCGGTGTTTGTTTGAATCCGTCTGGCACACCCTGAAAACCTTTGCCGCCGACAAAAAATACCTGAACGGAGAACTGGGCATGACCGCTATCCTGCATACCTGGGGACAAAACCTCAGCCGACATGTGCATCTGCATTGTCTGGTGCCTGGGGGAGCCTTGCAGACATCGACAGACACAACAGATGCAAATTCACAACCGGAATGGCACCCGTCAAAAAGCAACTACCTGTTTCCCGTCAGAGCGCTATCACGTCATTTTCGGGGCACAATGGTCAGCGCCCTGCGGCAGGCATCGACACAAAAGGCACTACCTCGCCTGACCTCTGTCGAGGTCACTCAAACACTGGACACGTTAATGGCAAAGGACTGGGTGGTATACAGCAAGCACTATCTTGACAATCCCGACACCGTTATCCGTTACCTGGGACGCTACACCCGCAAAATCGCCATCAGTGAAACGCGACTGCGTACCGTCAGCGAACAGCATGTCACGTTTGATTACAAAAACGACAAAGACAATAAAGATAAGCGCATGATACTGGGCGGCTGTGAGTTTTTACGCCGTTTTTTACTACACGTCTTGCCGCAGGGTTTTATGCGCATCCGTCATTACGGTTTTTTATCCAACCGCATGAGGAGGAAAAAGCTCGACATTATTCGCCAGTGCCTGCAAGCCCCATCGTGTGAACCCATTAAAACGGAAATAGATGCCGATAGAACCCCCGCAGTTTGCCGATGCCCAAAATGTAAAAAAGGCCAGCTTCTGGTGCGTTATGACATTATGCCAACGCCCCTTTATGGACGATGACGTGACCATGCAGCGTTAAAAGAGAGGTCAAGCAAGATCAGGCGACAGGCTTTTTGCAGCCTGGTGATCCCTAATGTCCTGATCCGTGGAAACGATCAAATTATAAACAAACAAGACAGAATAGAGTACGCAATCAACGTGAAGACGACTCAAAAACAGGCATTATTACCTACCACTACTGCTAAAATGGCACCACAGTGCTTCGACAAACCCCACCGCTTTCAATACAATCCCCATAGTCTGCTGCCCCGGTAGAGGCGGCATAGTCCAACAGACATTTATACCCCATGCTGGACTGCGCACGGGGTATAAATGCTTAGACGTTAAAAAACTCGCATTCAAAATCAAAGTGAATAAAGCACATGATAAAAGTTGTAGACTCTAATTATTTACAATCTGATTTACTGCGTGACTATCTATCCAATAGTAGTAATAAAATTGTCATTCCTGATTCTGTATCTATCGAAGCACATGCTGGTGATATTTGTAAGTCAATGAAGGTGCTATGTCGTAATCACCAGCAGGTAATAATTCTTAAGCGAACAGAGAAAATATTGAAGCTCTCAATGGATGAAAGTACATATAAAGAAAAGTTGATTGATTTAAACCAAACGAGTGATTTTAAAAATTTTTGCCATTTACTTTATGCTGGAGAAAATGGAAATACAAAAGAACAAATCAATAAGTATCGACGGGAATCAAAAGCTGAGAGAGATAGAACAGAAAGAGAATCATTAAATATCGCGCCCCAGATTAGTAGTATGTTTTCAAAGTTAAAAAAACAAGAAAAACAAATTTTGAAATCATCTGATTATCCTTACGAAGATGATAGTATGAAAAATAAAATTTCAATTGATGTAGGTATTCATGTAGGAAATATGTATTCGAGTTATTCAAATACTAAAGAAATTCCGAATGAAATTAACTTGAAATGGTCGTATTTATATAGAAATTCCGTTTGTACTTATTTTTTTGCTTTGCAGCGTTATCTAGACGGTGGCTTAGATAAAATACATCCAAGAAAAATAAGAAATGATATAGTGGATATGCAAATCATGTCATATGCAACGTACTTCAACGGAATATTGTCTATGGATAAAAGGGCTATTAAGATATTTAATCAAGCAAGTAAATATATACTGCATGATATTAAGCCTAATCGGGTAGCCGAGGGTATCTAACCCTCAGCCCCCACAACACCCTGCATGCGGCTCCGCACAGGGCGTTTCCCGAAAACTTTTAAAACAAGTTGGCCGATTAGCTCCGACTTGCCCCAATGCT